>ERZ791731.185-NODE-185-length-40948-cov-4.42702_pt1 | contig 40948 bp, 39 predicted proteins | sample MGYA00509954_ERZ791731 | MGnify/ENA primary metagenome ERZ791731 (study PRJEB30046, sample SAMN00715134) | human gut metagenome | study: EMG produced TPA metagenomics assembly of the A metagenome-wide association study of gut microbiota in type 2...
AGAGGGTCGGTAATAGGGAATGTTAAATCAAGGCCAATCCAATCCATAATTTGATGAGTTCGTGATATTAGTTGTGCAAAATAACTTAAAAAATACTTCTAAGAAAACGATTACCGATAAAATTTTGTTTTTATTTATTGCCATATAATTATTATCTTTACAATAATTTAAAACAAAACAGGATTTTAAGAAGATGAAAACAGCACTATTAGCAGTAGGAACCTTGTGTTTCATGGCAAGTTGCACGCCGGAAGTGACGAGTTCAAAAGGCATCGTTTGTGATGCAAGTATGAATACGGTTTCAATCGTTACGGATAAGAATGATACGCTTTCATTCAGTACGATGGATGCGAACAAAGAAGAGGTGAACGGCTTGCTTCTGAACGATACACTGGAAGTCTTCTATACCGGAAAATATACTCCGGGGATGCAGGCTACAAAACTCGTTCAGTATCCGCAATCTGCAAAATTGGGTGGCGACCGGGACGAACACGGATGTATCGGCTCTGCCGGCTATGTGTGGTGTGAGGTACAAAAAGACTGTATCCGTCTGTTTGAAAAGGGGATTCGTACGGAAGCTGCCGATGGAAATAATGTCTCCGCTTTCATCGTTTTCAGTCCCGATTCCACTCGTGCCGAACTATTCTTCTCTGACGGGCAGGCCAATGAAATCTTGGAGAGACGTGGTTTACCTTCGGGCGGTTATGCATGGAATGTAGAAGATGATGATACAAAGAATGTACGTCTGGTGGATGGTTTGTGGACAATCAGCCAAAGAGGTAATTTGATTTATACGCAGAAAGCAGAAAAGAAATAAAAAGCAGAAAACAAATAATCTGTAATAAGATAGAGGATTAAAATCCCGGTGCGAGTGTATATATGACTTGCACCGGGATTTTTAGTAGATAATCTTATTTTCCTTCCAAATTCATTATCGACGGAATGAAGAAGGCGAGTAGTCTTGTCATAACAATGGCAATACCACATATGACAATAATAAATGCTGAAGGAGGAAGCAATCCGGTAATAAAGATAGAAACTCCCACTATGACATAAGACAGATTTATCATCACAACCTTTCGGACACGAAGATTCTCCTTATAACACTTATTCATAAAAAAAGAAAATATGGCTTGAAATAGTTTCTATAAAACTCTAATGGAATTCTAATAACGTTCTAACAATTCTCTAACAGTCTTCTGAAGTGCATCCGCTTACCTTTGCAACCGAAAAACGGTTCTAACTATATTATTAGGAATTATGATGAAGAAAAGAGAATTACAAATGCTCTTAGTTTGTAGTGTATTATTGATTACTGCATGCAAGAGTAAGCAGAGAGAAGAACAGCAAAGTGGTTACCGTATGGAAGGCGACACAGTATATGTTACAGACCCTATTTTATCAGAGAAGATAAAAATAGCGGATGCAAGACTTGAGCCTTATTCCAAAGAAGTGATAACGTCTGGTATGGTGCGTCCTATTCCTACGCGCTATGCTTATATTGCTCCGCCTTTTGCGGGAAGAGTCATAAAATCATATATACAAGTCGGGCAGTTGGTGAAGCGGGGAACCCCTTTGTTTGAAATCAGTTCACCCGATTTTACCACGGCACAAAAGGATTATTTCCAGGCTCTTTCGTCACGGGAACTGGCTAAGAAGGATTTGAAACGTAAGGAAGACCTGATAAGAAACGGGGTTAGCTCGCAGAAAGAACTGGAAGAAGCGCAGAATGCTTTATTGATGGCTGATAAAGAGTTTGAAAATGCTTCTGCCGCATTGGAAGTGTATCAAGTGGAGCAGCCGGAACATATGGCACTCGGGCAACCTCTTGTGGTTCGTTCACCTATCTCGGGAGAAGTTATAGAGAATAATATCGTGACCGGGCAATATCTGAAAGATGATGCCGAACCTGTCGCGATAGTTGCCGACTTGTCCGAAGTTTGGATTACGGCACAGGTGAAAGAAAAGGATATTCGTTTTATCGATGCGGGTAGTAGCCTGGATATTGAAGTGTCGGCATTGCCCGGCACGGTGATTAAAGGCAGTGTCTATCATGTTGAGGAAGCGGTTGACGAAGAAACCAGGTCTATAAAGGTACTTTCTGTTTGTGAGAATTCGAAGAGACATTTAAAATTGGGTATGTACACTACTGTACATTTTGTTAGTACCCCCATTGGGCAGGTACAGATTTCGGAGAAGGCTTTGTTGCAGGGAGAGAAAGCCAGTTATGTATATGTGCGGGTCGCCCCTGGAGTCTTTGTGAGAACTGCGGTGGAAGTGGAGGCTACCAAAGGCGGAATAGCTGTAATCAGTAGCGGGTTGCATCCGGGAGATAAGGTAATCAGTGAAGGAGGATATTATTTAAAGTAGAAGATTATGAAGAAGGATTTAATGCTTTCAGTTATACAGAAAAGATGGGTGATGCTTTGCTTGTTCGTGATGATGAGTGTTTTCGGATACTATTCATGGACACAGCTTTCCATAGAAGCCTATCCTGATATTGCAGATGTCACGTCGCAGGTTGTTACCCAAGTGCCGGGACTGGCCGCCGAAGAAGTGGAACAACAGATTACCATTCCTTTGGAACGCGCTATCAACGGCCTGCCGGGTATGCACGTCATGCGTAGTAAAAGCACATTCGGACTATCTATGATTACGATTGTGTTCAAGGACGGAACGGAAGATTACTGGAGCCGCCAGCGGGTACAGGAAAGACTGAACGAAGTAGAATTACCTTATGGAGCGGTTCCGGGACTCGACCCGTTAACCTCACCTGTAGGAGAGGTCTACCGCTATATTATAGAAAGTGACCGTCATTCGCTTCGTGAACTGACAGACCTTCAGAACTGGGTGATTATTCCCCGTATCAAAGAAGTGTCTGGAGTGGCGGACGTAACAAACTTCGGTGGCATCACTACACAGTTCCAGGTGGAAATCAATCCCTATAAACTGGAACAATATAACCTGTCGCTTAGCCAGGTGATCGAAGCTATCGAAAATAACAATGCCAATGTAGGCGGTAGTGTCTTGAGCAGGGGAGACTTGGGGTATGTGGTACGAGGCATCGGATTGATTGAGAATTTGGAGGATTTGGGACATATCGTAGTGAGTACGACGTCCGGTGTCCCTGTTTTTTTGAATGATATAGGTTCTTTGAAATACGGTAATCTGGAACGGAAAGGAGTACTGGGATATACAGACCGTACCCGCAATTATTCCGAAAGCCTGGAAGGGATTGTGCTTCTTCTGAAACATGAAAATCCGTCCAAAGTGCTGGATGGCATTCATGCGGCAGTGGACGAATTGAATAATGAAACCCTGCCTGAAGGGGTGCGGATACATACTTTCCTCGACCGTACGAGCCTGGTAGATACAACGTTGGATACAGTATCCCATACCCTCCTGATGGGAATGGCTTTGGTGATTATTGTACTTATCCTGTTTTTGGGTAACTGGCGCGGGGCGCTGCTGGTTTCTGTCACGATTCCCGTATCCTTGCTTATTGCCTTTATCCTTATGCATCTCACGGATATTCCTGCCAATCTTTTGTCGCTCGGAGCCATTGACTTTGGAATAATTGTAGATGGGGCTATCGTTATGCTGGAAACTATTCTCAAGAAACGGGAAGATAATCCCGGACAGTACATCGAAGAAAAAAGCATTGCGCAGCGTGCCAAAGAGGTAGGGCGTCCTATTCTTTTTTCAACCATCGTTATCATAACAGCCTATTTGCCCTTATTCGCTTTTGAACGTGTCGAACGCAAACTTTTCACTCCGATGGCGTTTACGATGAGTTATGCGATGATTGGTGCTCTGATGGTTGCTCTTTTGTTGATTCCGGGACTTGCTTATGCTATTTATCGCAAGCCACGCAAGATTTATAAGAATAAATGGTTGGAAAAGTTGAAAGAGAAATATACCGTCGCGATAACGAAATTGGTAGAGAACCCCATGAAGACAATTGTACCTTCAAGCCTGGTTCTGATAACAGGCATCGTATTGAGTGGCGTTGTAGGAAAAGATTTCCTGCCGGAACTGGACGAAGGTTCTATTTGGTTGCAGGTGAATCTTCCGCCCGGCATTTCCGTGGAGAAATCGAGAGAGATGTCCGATACCCTTCGTGCCCGCACGATGAAATATCCCGAAGTAACTTACATCATGGTTCAGGCAGGGAGAAATGATGATGGTACCGATCCGTTCACCCCTTCGCATTTTGAAGTTTCTATCGGTATAAAGCCGTATGATGAATGGCCGAAAGGAAAGACCAAGAAGGATTTGATTAATGAACTGGAAGAAGAATACAAGACACTGCCCGGCTTTAGAGTAGGATTCAGCCAACCGATGATAGACGGCGTGATGGATAAGATTGCCGGTGCGCATAGTGAGTTGGTCGTGAAAGTGTATGGAGAAGATTTCCGGGAAACACGCCGCATCGCAGAAGAGATAACCCGGGTATTGGGAACGGTGAAAGGGGCTGTCGATTTGGATATTGACCAGGAACCGCCATTGCCTCAACTACAAATTATCATGAACCGGGATGCGATTGCCCGGTACGGGCTGAATGTGTCGGATGTCGCTGATTTGATAGAAGTGGCAATCGGGGGGAAGGCTATCGCGCAGCTTTATCAAGGAGATAGGCAGTATGATATTACCTGTAAGTATAAAGAAGAGGCACGGGATACGCCTGAAAAGATAGCCGGACTGATGCTGACTTCTTCTTCAGGTGCTAAAATCCCTCTTTCGCAGGTTGCCGATGTGAACCTGAGTGTCGGCGAAAGTACGATTACCCGTGAGATGAACAGGCGGCATCTGACGGTAAAATTGAATTTGCGTGGACGCGACCTGGCATCTTTCCTGAAAGAAGCGCAGAATGCTATCCATGAAAGGGTGAACTATGATGAAAGCAAATACACCGTGAAATGGGGAGGAGCATTCGAGAACCAGAACAGGGCTTATACCCGCCTGTCCGTCATTCTTCCCTTGACGTTGATGTGTATGTTTATCTTGCTCTATGCTACATTCGGAAAATTTCGTCAGGCAGGACTGGTACTATCCATCGTGCCATTAGCTCTTTTCGGAGGTATGCTTGCCCTCAATGTACGCGGGATGACATTGAATGTATCTTCTGCTGTTGGATTCATCGCTATGTTCGGTCTTTCCATACAAAACGGGATTATTATGGTATCACAAATAAATAGTTTGCGCAAAGGTGGAATGGAACTGAAGAAATCTGTTATTGAAGGGGCACGCCAACGTTTCCGTCCCATTCTGATGACTTCTGTCACCACAGTGCTCGGGCTCTTCCCTGCATCTTTGGCAACCGGAATCGGTAGCGACGTGCAACGTCCTTTAGCGACGGTTATCGTATATGGATTAATGTTCTCAACGCTCATTTCCATGTTTGTGCTTCCGGTTTTCTATTATCTAATTGAGAAGAATGTTTTAAATAAAAAGAAGGATGATGAAAAAGAATATACGCTTTAATATTATATTTCTCCTGTTGATTGTGGAAGCAATGTGTATCTCTGCTTTTGCGCAACTTCCTGTTAATGCTCCCCACCAGGATATTTCTTTCGAAGAATATCTGAACAGGGTAGGGAAGAATAATCTCAACTATCTGGCGGAAAAGTTGAATGTGAGTATAGCCGACGCGGAGATAATTGCTCAGAAAATATTCCCCGACCCGGAACTGGGATTTGAAGCCGGTAATGAAACTTTCTCATTGGGACTTTCTTATTCCTTGGAGTTGGGAAATAAACGGGGAGCACGTATCCAGTTAGCACGAAGTCAGGCCGAGCTTGAAAAATTGACTTTAGAACAGGGATTCCAGAATCTGAGGGCAGAGGCTGCCAATCTTTTCTTGGAAGCGATTCTACAAAGGGAGTTGCTCAAAGTACAGCAAAGCTCCTACGAATATATGTTGAAATTGAGCCAGTCGGACAGCTTGCGTTATGTGGCCGGAGAGATCACGGAGAATGATGCACGCCAGTCGAAACTGGAAGCTGTCACTTTGCTCAATACGGTTTATGGACAGGAAGCGGCGTATCAATCTGCATTAGTTATGTTGAACAGGCATATGGGAGTTGCTGCGGATACTCTCCATATTCCGTTTGGTAATTGGGATGAATTAAGCCGCGAGTTTGATTTGCCGGAATTGGTTAAAGCCGGTTTGAATAATCGCATAGACTTACTTGCTGTTCAGAAAAGTACAGAAGTCACTACCCGGGAATATAGATTGACGAAGGCGGAACGTCGTCCGAATATCGGTCTGTCCGTCTCTTATGAAAGGGACTGGAACGGTTTTCTTCCCCCGGCCCGTTCTGCCACTGCGGGAGTATCTGTTCCTCTCACCTTTTCAAATATGAATAAGGGAGCTGTCAAAGCAGCAAAATTCCGTATAACCCAGTCTGAAATAATCGAAAAAGATATGGAATTACAGATACAGGCAGAGATTACCCAAGCATGGTTCGGTTATGAAGCGGAGAAAAAGAAAGTGGCTCAATTTAAATCGGGAATGCTTGAAGATTCTCAAAAGGTACTGGATGGAATGGTATATAAATACAAACGTGGCGAAACTAATATTCTGGATGTATTGGTGGCGCAGCGTACCTATAATGAAGTGCAACAGGAGTATCTTGAAACAATGAAAGGATATGTTACTTCATTGGTAGAGCTTGAAAAGTCTTGTGGAATTTGGGACATACATTTCTGAAAATACAGATATCTTATCCGGCTTTGCTATCAATGCTGATTGTGGAGCCGGATAGTTGTATTTAAAATGTCAAATCATTGATCGGTATTCTTCCTGCTTTTTCTTAGGGAGCTTTTTTATGACTTCCTCTACCGAATGACTAATCAACTCTTTTATAAGCTTATCGGATACATCCCCCTCTAAATAAACAGTAATCCAATGTTTCTTATCAGAAAAAGGTCCCCAAAAGATATCCTCATATTGGTCTACTAATTCTGCCGCCCTGTCAGGAATACATTTCATATCAGCCCAGAATCTTCCATCTTTAGGGCGTAGCGTCGCAAAAGTAAACATCTTGTCCATGACCTTGAAAACCAAGGTATGTTCATCAAACGGCATGCATTCTGTCGCTCCTTTTACTGATAAGCAATATTCTCTATATTCTTCGATATTCATGGTTTCTCCCTTTATCCTTTTTCAAAAGACAAACATACATAAAATTTGAAGATTTTTGTGTATGTTTGCTCCGTATAATAATCTGCTGTTCTATAAAATATAAAAATTAGCTTATGACAGAAAAAGAAAAAATGCTTGCCGGAGAAATATATGATTGCGGCGATTCGGAATTACTCCGGCGTTGGCATTATGCAAAGGAACTTCAGCTCCGGTATAATAATACGGATAGTCGGAATAGTGAAGAATTATCTGCTATTTTGGATGAATTAGTAGGCTCGCGTGGGGATAATGTATGGATTGCGGCACCTTTCTTTGTCGATTATGGAGAGAATATACATATAGGCAGCCATGTTGAGATAAATATGAACTGTGTCTTTTTGGATTGCAATCGCATTACGATTGGAGACAATTGCGGTATAGGTCCCGGCGTACACATCTACGCAGTCACTCATCCCGTGAATCCGACGGAACGATTGTCTCCAGACAGCCAGTTTTGGAGATCACTAACAGCTCCCGTTACAATAGGAAATAACGTATGGATTGGCGGTAGTTCCGTTGTCTTGCCGGGAGTTACCATTGGTGATAATGTGACTATTGGTGCCGGAAGTGTAGTAACTAAAGATATTCCGTCGAATAGTCTGGCAGTAGGAAATCCTTGCCGGGTTATACGGAAAGTTTAGTCATATAACTGCGTGACGTTGATCCGGTTTTGTCAGGGCATCCGTTTCAACTTCGCCCTTATCCGGCTCAGGCTTACCGGAGTTATTCCTAAATAGGAAGCAAGACATTCCAACGGCATTCTCTGCAATAACTCCGGATTATCCTGTATCAGTTTCATATATCGTTCTGATGCAGTCGTAAACAGTAGAGAGATAAGCCTTTCCTCTGTTTGCAGAAACTCTGACTCTGCAAACTTACGCCCCCAATTGGCTATATGAATATCTTCCTCAAATAAGGTGTATAAGTCTTTACGCTTTAACAGATATAACTCAGAGTCTTCCATAAGCTCCATAGACTCATATCCTTGCTGATTATTCACATAACTTTTTAACGAGACAATGGTAGAACCTTCCTTTCCAATCCAAAAGGTAACCTCTTTACCATCCACAGGAATATAAGCCCTGACAATTCCCTTTCCGATAAAAAAGATATTCGTCTCGGTCTTGCCGGCTTCCAGGATATGATACCCTTTAGGATAATCCACTCTTGACAGATGTTCTACCAACTTATCCGTAGAAGCTTCCGGCATAAGGTATATCTTATTTATAATTTCGCGTATATCCATCATTGTATCCAATCATCAATAGCATCCAATCATTTTCTGCAAAAATACGAAAAGTTACGATAGAAAAAGAAGATTTATTCATCCTCTGATACAGTCATTTCTTATCAAATGTAAAGTGAAAGCTCCGGCAATCGGACTAATTTTGCAATCTAATTTAAAAAGAGGAAAATATGAATTGGATAATATTGATTATTGCCGGACTGTTTGAAGTCTGTTTTACTTATTGTCTGGGTAGAATAAAAGGAACAGTAGGAACTGAATTCTATTTGTGGGGGACAGGATTTGTTGTATCTGTAACGTTGAGTATGTTGCTTTTGGCAAAGGCGACACAGACATTACCGATAGGTACTGCATACCCTGTTTGGACAGGTATAGGAGCGGTGGGGACAGTGTTGGTCGGAATCCTGTTCTTCCATGAACCGGCCACTTTGGGGCGGCTGTTCTTTATGTCGACACTGATAATTTCGATTGTAGGATTGAAATTGGTATGATTTGAAGGAACTTTTACTTCGGGCATAGTAAAACAATGTACCTGATAGCTTGTCCCAATCTTATCCCTACATAGAGGAACTGTTTTATAACATAAAAAAAAGAATGAGTATTTTAGGGCGTAAGCAACTCTTTAACTATACATTGCGATGAAAAGCAATGTAAGTAAGATGCTTAAAGATAAGATATGAAAACAGAAACAGATTCTTTTTATAAAGATATATGCAAAGGCGATTTGAAAGCTTTTGAATTATGATTATTGCCACCAACTTCAGTCTATGCTCAGGCAATATAATGATTCGTCAACTGTCACTCCGTTGAATATTGCGTATTGGGAACAGAACCTGACTTGTGACATCGACTCCCTGATAGGTGCGCAATGTCTGGATAAAGACTTGATAATCATTCTCTCCAGGAATTATTTTTCATGATTTTGCCCTCATACCCTCATAGTTTGCTTGAAACTCTTTATTCATCGTTGTTACAGCTATGAGGGCAGAATAATAAAACACCCTGAGGGTAAAAGTTACCCTCAGGGTGCTAATTTCCTATTTATCCCGTAATCTGCTCATTATTACCATAATAACCGCTTCCCGGCACATAAATCGGTTGCATCACTCCGCCCTCATTTTTCAGCTTTCCTTCATCACGTAGCCGTCGGATATGCCGCATAGCCGTACTTCTTGCCATTCCGCAGAGATTCTGGAAGTCATATCTCCGCATGAACTGGTGTGTCTGGAAGTATTTCGCCAGTCTCCGGTCTATTTCTTCGTTGGTCGGTTGCGAGAAGTCCAGTCCGCCTTTCAGGCTTTTGACTTTCAGTATGCCGAACTCATTCTTCAATGTCTGGTCGGCACGAAACAGAATAGATTTCAGTTTTACTTTGGTCGCCTTTCGTTTCGTGTCAATCGTTACCGGTTCCGTACTGGTCAGGCAGGGGCGGAAGTAGCCGATGCCGTCCAGATGTACCTGCTTCCCGTCCGCCAACTCTTGTCCCATGATGTGGGAAAGGGCGTCGAGCACGGCGGTGACATCCGTCGCCGTCAGCGAACAACGCTCCTGGATACGTTGGCGCAACAGGTCAGTCCCTATCGAACCATTATATTTTAAACGCGGATGCAGTGTTTTCTCTCCCTGTTCTTTGTCCGAAGGTTTCGGGTCTTCATACCAGTCAAATAATATTGCCATAGCTTCATGTTTTGTTTTAAAGTAACTGTTCTTGTTATGTATTCTCTTATATAGTTGTACGTTAATGCTTACTGTTCGTTTTGTTAAGCCCTAATGCTTTACAAGGGCTCACTGATGTGAACAAAGCCGTTAACGTCTGTGGACGTTTTTGTTTACAACTGATAGCCTGTATGTTCACATTAGTGAGCCCTTGGTAACTATTAAGCAAAGATACATGAAATATAGGTGTAATGCAAATAAAATGCGGGTATTAATCAGAAGAAATGCTTGTTTCCTGCAAATTAATAGCGTATCTTTACAGGAAATAAACAAGATGTTGTATTTGTAGAAAAAACAGACAAAAACAGGATGAAATTTACTTTAATCAGACAGGATAGCGGGAGTGGAAAAGAGACTCTCAGCATTTGTGAAGCAAGCACATTGTTCGACAAAATGAAGACGGAGACAAAATCGGGACATATCACGGCTTTGCGCGAACTGATACCTTTGATGGAAGGTTCGTACGGGCACTATGAACACATAGATAAGCTGCCCTATATTTATTCCGCCGTGGAATATACCCGTACGAAGGACGGCGAACGGAAGATGAAACAATATAACGGACTCGTGCAACTGGAAGTGAAGCACTTGGCGGGTCTGTCCGAAATCGAGTTCGTGAAGCGGCAGGCGGCGCTTTTACCGCAGACTTTCGCCGCTTTCTGCGGCTCCAGTGGGCGGAGTGTAAAAATATGGGTGCGTTTTGCCTTGTCGGATGCCGGCGGACTTCCCGAAAAGGAAACGGACGCTGAACTGTTCCATGTCCATGCCTATTGGCTGGCAGTGAAATGTTATCAGCCGCTATTCCCTTTTGACATCGACCTGAAAGAACCGGTACTGACGCAAAGATGCCGGATGACATTGGATGAGGCTCCTTATTATAACCCGGACGCGGTGCCGTTCTGCCTGGAACAACCGCTCTCCATGGTGGGTGAAGAGACTTTCAGGCAACGCAAGCAGGGAGAGAAAAATCTTCTGTCGCGCTTGCAGCCGGGATATGAGTCTTCGCGTACTTTCAAGAAGGTTTATGAAGCTGCACTGAACCGTGCGCTACAGGAAATGGAGGACTGGAAACGCGGGGATGACCTTCAGCCTTTGCTCGTGCATCTTGCCGAACATTGTTTCAAAGCGGGTATCCCCGAAGAGGAAGCGGTGCGACAGACACTTATCCACTATTATCGTGAGGAAGATGAGCAGGTTATCCGCCTCGAATTGCATAATCTCTATCAGGAATGTAAGGGATTCGGCAAGAAGAGCAGTATCAGCAGGGAGCAGGAGACAGCTTTCCTGTTGGAAGAATTTATGAACCGGCGTTACGAACTTCGTTACAACACCGTGTTGGATGATTTGGAGTACCGTCAGCGTGATTCCATCCATTTTCATTTCAAGCCCGTGGACAAGCGTGTGCGCAACAGTATTTCTATCTGTGCGTTAAAAGAGGGTATCAGCGCATGGGATCGCGATGTAGACCGCTTCCTGAACTCGGAATATGTTCCTTTGTACAATCCCGTAGAGGAATATCTTTATGAAGTGGGGCGTTGGGACGGCAAAGACCGTATCCGTGCGTTGGCAGGTCTGGTTCCCTGTGACAATCCGCATTGGCAGGAGTTGTTCTACCGTTGGTTTCTTAGCATGGTGGCTCATTGGAGAGGGGTAGACCGGCAGCATGGAAACAATACTTCGCCTTTGCTTGTCGGCCCGCAAGGGTTTCGCAAGTCAACGTTCTGCCGCATTATCCTGCCGCCGGAACTGCGTTTCGGCTATACGGACAGCATCGACTTCAAAAGCAAGCAGGAAGCGGAGCGTTATCTGGGGCGTTTTTTCCTGATAAATATTGATGAGTTCGACCAGATTAATGTCAGTCAGCAGGGATTCCTGAAGCATCTGTTGCAGAAACCGGTCGCTAATCTGCGGAAACCTTACGGCAACACTATCCGCGAAATGCGTCGTTATGCTTCCTTTATCGGCACGAGCAATCAGAAGGATTTGCTGACTGATCCCAGCGGGAGCCGCCGTTTCATCTGTATAGAGGTGACAGGTCCTATCAACACGAATGTCACCATCAATTATAAACAGCTTTATGCACAGGCGATGGATGCTATTTATAAAGGTGAACGGTACTGGCTGAACGAGGACGATGAGCAGATTCTGAAAGAAACAAACCGTGAATTTGAACAGGTAAGTCCGTTGGAGCAGTTGTTTCATTGTTATTTTAGTCCGATGGCGGAAGAAGAGGATGGCGAATGGCTGACGTCCATGCAAATTTTGAGTTATTTACAGACAAAGACACGTGATAAGTTGGCTATCAATAAGGTAGCGCAATTCGGTCGTACGCTCCAAAAATTGAATATACCTTGCCGGAAGTCTTATCGGGGGACGCTTTATCATTTGGTGAGGATGGAGTGATGGGGATGGCACATCTGTTGTCGTTACAATATAAGTAGGTGTCCTGAGGGTAAAACTTACCCTCAGGGGGTAAATGTGTTTTGCTCTCATAGCTGAAAGGCCGATGAATAAGGGAATGTAGAAGAATTATGAGGGTATGAGGGTAAAGTATGCATGAAAAATATTTATAGAGTAAATTAGGAATTACTCTATAAGTGTATGTGCAATTGTCTGTTTCTTAAAAATTAATGTCTGTTTCATATAATGTTTGTTTTGTCATATCAAACTAATTTTGTCCCCCAATAATAGTGGTAGCTTTTTGTGATATTGTTGTTATGAATAAAGGAGAGAATATGATAATATGTAATAGTCGGTTGGCAAAGATTTTATTAACCGGACAGGAGTCTTGTTTTATGATTTTCGGATGTGTGCTTACATTTATAAGTTATCATTTGTTTTATTGGTTGGAAAAATGGTTCGGTTTTGTTGTTTATATATAGTTATATGATATAGCTGCTGTGAAGCACCTTGTTTCCCTAAAAAAGTCCATGCCCTTACCATTTTTATTTGTGGTAATATAAGAAAATGGAGTAATGGAGTTTTGCTGCCTGGGAAGGTGGCTATTGTTTGTTTTGTTTGTATGATGCATCCTTTTTTCAGTGGAAAAAAGGATGCTTTTTTTTAATACAAATCTTGGCTTATATCTTGCTTATAAATAAACTGCTGTCAATTTGTTAGAGTGAGGAAATAGTCTTTCATGTATAAAAAATAGTCATTTATGTATAATCGAGAAAAAATGAATTGGTTTTTCTTTGTAGAACATTGTGTAGGATCAATTTGATTATGGAAGCTTTTGTGCCCTTATACTCAATTTGAATATTTGCGATGCTAATTGGTTGGGGGAAAGTAAAAGGAAGACGAAATATTAATTGTTCCAGAATAGTGTTATGTGTTGATTATATTTACTGTTAAGTAGGCTTCTTGTATAATCATCGTTTTTTGTCTGTAATCTAAAAATAGATGTCTTTTTTGTGAAAAACAAATATGTAAAATGGATTGTTTTTTTTTAAAACTACTTGTATTATAACATGAAATTACTTTATTTATCAGAACATCATTCCTGTTTTAATTATCAGCTAAAATTTGACAGTGGGTTTGCTCGATACAAATTGGCGTCACAAGAATCCGGCCAAATTGATAATAGCAGTTGTTTTTGTATTTTGTTTCTTTTAGAAGGAGAGTTATCTGTTAGTATAGGTCGAGAATGTCACATTCCCCTTCTTAAAAATAACATGCTGCTTATACCGCAGAATGAAGGAAACCGGATTGATAGTATTGTATCGGCAGAAGGTCTTTTATTGTTTTGGGATAAACAGATAACAGCTTGTGACAAAATGTTTCTTGAATCAATTTCGCATGACAAAATAGAAAATGAGAATTGTCGTGTTTTGCCAATCAGAAAACCGCTATTGTACGTTTTGAGGCAGTTGCTTTTTTATTTGGGAGAGGGGATGTTGTGCAGGCATATGCATATTCTTAAACAGCAGGAAATAAACCTTATATTAAGAGGCTTTTATACAAAGTCTGAGCTTGCTACTTTTTTTTCTGGAACAACCGAAATAGGACGGAAGTTTGAAAATTTTGTATTGGATAATTATCAGAAAGTGAGAACAGTGAAGGAGTTCGCGAGTTTATGTTGTGTTTCGGAACGTTCTTTTAACCGTAAGTTTCAAGAGTATTTTAACCAAAGCCCTTATCAATGGATGCAGGAGAGAAGGGCTGAACTGATCCGTGAGAAAATTAGCGAACCGGATATTGCTTTTCGGGAAATAGCTATGGATTTCGGGTTCAGTTCTCCTGCTCATCTGACTTGCTATTGCAAAAAGTTGTTTGGCGCAACGCCGACTGAACTACGAAGCAGCTGTGAAAAAGAAAATAAAACTAAACTATAATACGTTTTTTCTGATATGGTGAGTGGTGAATTGAATAATATGGAATTTGGAGACGGTAATGAGGGAGAGAACAAATACCTTTTATGTAGTTCAAGGGAGCATTGCTCCGACCTTTTTAAAGAGCTTGTCGGAAAGATGTCCATGTGTTTGAAAGACAAAATAATGCAGGATATCTTTTACTCCATGTTGGCAGGGGGAGGTATGGTTGAGCTGTCTGGTAAGTATAACCTTTCCCGGAAAGCGTTGATTTTTATGTATGAAAAAGCTATGAGGGAAGTGAGTGATAGTTGGGAGGATATAATCCAAGGAAAACAAAAACTTCAATTAGCCGATCTCCGGTATAGAAATTGTAAAACAGTCTTGTCTCGGAACAATTTTATTTGTGAAGAAACCAAAGTTGCTGTTTCTGTTAAAGAGTGTGATATACCGGTTGAGTATCTGGAAACACTGTCCACTCCTTTGTCTAATTTTGGAATATCTCCGAGGATATTACGAAACCTTAGAAAATATAATATCTATTTATTGGAAGACCTGTTGCGGTTTATTAAAAGGAATGGTTTTGACGGAATTGGCAGATTGCATGGTGTGGGGGCTAGATCTTGTGATCAGTTGTTTGTAATACTGAAAGATAAGAGTGTTTTGGAGGATAAAGATACCTGTTATTTGTTCCGTTATATTTTTGTATAGATAAGGACGTGTGCATTATTGATAAATAGGCGTATATTTATTAATTTATGTCTTTTTTGTATAACATCATTCCCGCGCTTCTGCACTAATTTTGCATCAATAAAAATTGATGTGAAAAGTTTTAATAAAAATGACAAAAATCTTTAGTGTGAAGAGATCGGTTTTTCTCTTATTTTTAATTGTTTGTACCCATTCTTTTGCTCAAAAGGTGGCGCTAAAAAACAATTTGGCATATGATGCCTTGAAGACTCCTAATCTTTCTGTTGAATTGTCAATGGGTAGAAAATGGACTCTGGACACGCAGGTGGGGATGAATTTCTTTTTATTCACGAAAAATGCCACCTCTCCCCGATACAAAAATAAGAAGTTTAGCCATTGGCTGGTGCAGCCGGAGCTTCGTTATTGGACTTGTGATGTGTTTAATGGTTGGTTTTTCGGGTTGCATGCCCATGGAGGACAGATGAATATCGGTGGGGTTGATGTGCCTTTTGTTCTTCAAAGAAAGGATGACAGTATGAAAGATCACCGCTACGAGGGCTACTTTTGGGGAGGCGGTTTGAGCGCTGGGTATCAGTGGGTTGTTTCCAATCGTTTTAATGTGGAGGTTTCTTTGGGAGTTGGTTATGTACATGCTGAGTATGATAAGTATAATTGTACTACATGTGGTAAAAAAATGGGTAAGGGAAATGCTGATTACATCGGCCCCACTAAAGCGGCAATTTCCCTTATCTATATGTTAAAGTAGACTTTTAATAAGTTGGGGTTCGTTTTATTGTTTTTCTATTTTGCTAAAAAAGTATATTAATGAAACTGTTACAATATTATAAGCAACTGTCTTTTATGGTGGGCTGGTGCGGATTACTACCGTTGTGTACTTATGCTCAGGATGCTGTGTTGCCTGCTGGCAACTTACGTTGGGATTATTCGGATAGCCGTGTGGCGAGGAGTGTGGATGGACGTGATTTGAATATCGAGTTTGCAATAAAACCTGTCGTAAAACTGAAAACTCAAGAAGTTGTGTGTATTTCTCCCCGTTACATTTCGGCAGACGGGAAAGAAAGCATAGAGTTGGAACAGGTGTGCATATCCGGAAAAAGAAGATATAAGGTGATTAAGCGCCGTAAGGCTTTACGTAATCAAAAGCCCGGACAAGCTGGTTTTGGTGAAGTGCATTCTGTTAAGGAGTTGAAAGATGCTCCTATGGTATTTAAGAGTACTTTTCCTTTTAAAAGTTGGATGGCAGATGGGCATATTATAGTGGAGGAGGTATCGTATGGCTGTGCCGAGTGTGGAGTAAGTTTGAATGAGGGTATGGCACTGGAAGCTGGTATTCCATTTTTTGGAGCAAAAGATTATGTCTATGATTTTATCGAACCGGAAAAGGTTTTGGTTAAGTGTTACAAGGATTCTTTTGATTGTAAAGTGACTTTTCCTGTGGCACAGTATGGGCTTCGTGAGACCTTTGCCGATAATAGTCAGGAACTTGCCAAGCTTGGACAATTTGTTTCTGAAAGTTTGAAAATCAAAGGAGCGGAACTCAAGAGTGTATATATAAAAGGCTATGCCTCGCCCGAAGGAGATTTTGATTATAATAGGTCTCTTGCGCAAAGACGTACTAAAACCCTTTCGGACTATATCGCCAACCGATATCCTGCCTTGAAGAAAGCAGTGGTCTATAGTGCTGAAGGTATCGGGGAAGACTGGGAAGGTCTTAAGGCGGCAGTCAGTGGCTCCAATCTTGCCAATAAGGACGAAATCCTTTTTATTATCGAACATAACCAAAATGATATGGAACGCGAGTCTGCTATCCGTGAGTTGGATAATGGCAGAACCTATCACATTCTCCTGAAGGAGTTCTATCCAAAGCTACGGCGTACGACATTCAGTCTCAGTTTTGATGTAAGGCCTTATGAACTAGAAGAACTTTCGGGAGTTTTTGAGACGACCCCGGAATGTCTTAGCCAGTATGAAATGTACTTGTTGGCCGAATTATATGCTTCCCGAAGTGAGAATCCTTTTTCAGTGTACAAGAGGGCGTATGAGCAGTTTCCGGGAGACATTGTGGCGACTTTGAATTATGCCAATGCCCTGCTGAAATACGGGAATGATCCGGATGGGGCTCTACAGGTGTTGGATGCTGTAAAAGAAGATTCTCGTTCTCTTTTCCCCATGGCAATTGCCTATAGTTTGAAAGGTGAGTGGAAACGGGCTGAGAGTTTGTTGAAGGAGGCTGCTAAATATGGTAACATTCATGCCGCTACGTTTTTCAAAAATAGAAAATAATCAATATATAACTTAGATTTAATTTTAATATTTATTTAAACAATTAACTTATGAAAGTAGTAAAAAGTTTTACTGTTGCGGCCTTGGCATTGCTCGCGGCATGTAGTAATGAAGAAAATCAAGTTACATCAGACAATACAAGTTATCCGGTGGACGTTAGGGTGTCATTGAATACTAATAAAGTGGGGACACGTGCCGCTATGGGAGACTTACAGGAAACAGTAGCTGACCAGGCGGCGGCCACACTGTCTAAAGTACATGTGTATCTGGTAGATGGCAGTGGTAATATCACGGTTGCAGAAGAGTTTATAAAGGACGATGCGAAGTGGGGGCAACTGGTGAATGCCGTTCCCGTCTCTGCCGATAAAACCCCGGGAGGATATAAATTCCTCGATGTGACGGCTGCAACTAAAGAGGCAGTTGTAATCTGTAATCCTCAGGGAGCTATCGTTCAGAAAGGTGGTAAAATGGCCGATATTGTAGATTATGTGCTTAAATCAAAAATTGGAGAGGTTATTTACGCAGATGCCAAAGGCCTGACAACAATCGGTCAAGAATCTTATGGTGTTAATCCACAGGATGATAAGAGAGTGGTTAAAGCCGCTGAATTCACTCTTGCCGGTAATATGAACCGTTTCCAGATATTGGGAACCAAATTTGCGAAGATAGAATGGACTCAGTCAGGAAAGGCAGATGCTAAAAAATGGCAGGAAGACTGGATAAAAGCTAATGCCGGTAAAACACCTGAAGAAGCTCTGGCAGCTTTTGTCGCTCATGTCGGTAAGTATGACGTGAAGACAGGAGCGTCTCCAAATGATGCAGAATGGAAGAAATATTTCCAAGTTGTTGATGTAACAGCGGAGAATACAGGCATTGTGATGAATCGCTTCTATAACAAGTTCCATGTTGCAAACCATAGTTCCAATGAGTTGCTGGAAGCAAAAACTTATCAGGGTGATAGATATGACTTCGCTACAGGTACATTTAAACCGGATGGAAAAAATGATTTGTCTGAAGCTGCTTCTTATTATAATGCTGTTGGTTTTGATTTTGAGACAGCTAAAAAAGCTGCTGCTTTCAATTTCTTCAGTGATAAAGTGACTAACTATGGGAAAGGTGGTGATGCTCCTACTCTGCATTTTATTTTTAAGACAGGAAAGGTTAGTGAAAACCGTCGTTTCCTGAATGTTACTGGATATACCGAAACTGAAGGACAGGATGCAGGCTTGGATGCTGCTGCAAACAAGGTCGGAAAACTGTTGAACATTGATCTGTCGAAAGTGAATGGCGGTAATGGTATTCTAGTAGATGCTGACCCGACTATTCCTGAAGGAGTAATACCTGAACCGGGTGGTAAGGAAGATTTCAATAACGAGAGTGCAAACGTGATTGTCAGAGTGCAGGTACAACCTTGGGTGGCAGTAAATGTATTTCCTATTCTTTAATATACAAGTAGGTATAGATTAATTGTCTGTTTGTTCTTTCCCGTTTTTTCATGTTCGGAAAGAACGGGAAAGCCTGAAAGTTCTCGTAAGGAGGGTATTTCCTGCCCTTCTTTTTTTTGTAAGACAAACTGATGGAAGCATAAGACTTTTCAGGGGTTTGTGAAATAGATATTTGATTATTATTATTTTAAAAATATGAGCATTAGATACGCATTTACATGGCTGCTACTGATGGTCACAGCGTTTGTCGTGACATCCTGCAACCAAGTCTACGATGACTTAGGCGCTTGTCTTGGCAATACCATTGTCTTTTCCTATCTGGCTGATGATAATAAAGAGCATCTACAAGAATATGTAGATGATATTGATGTCTTTATTTTTGATGCTGAAGATGAAAATCTGGTAGAAAAATATCATCTCAAAGGAGAGCAGTTATCCTCTCCATTGGAAGTCAGACTTCCTGAAGGAAAGTATAGGGTGGTAGCTGTAGGTAATGCCTTGAAAGAAACTTCCATTATAAAAAAAGATAGTTATAAAGAAGGACTGGTGTCCCGTCTTGAACTTACAGAAAATGATATCCCGGCTGTGGGTACGTTTGACAGGTTGTATTTAGGAGAAACTATGGTAACATCGAAGGTGCTGAATGAATCGCGTGATGTGGTACGCCTTTATTCTCAACATGTAAAAATACATGCGGAAGTGCTTCCCGATGGAGATGCGGATATACAGCCTTGGTTTGAACAGAATACTAAGAATGGATTCCGTCTGCAGGTGGAATCTTTGTCAGCCCGTTTCTCTTTTACCGGTGCTCGTTCCGGAATTACCTCATTTGATCTTCCATTTACAGCCGGAGAGAAAAAAGATCGTTTTGTACTTGATTTCAATACTTTGCGCTTTGAGGACGAGGATCCGATATTGATTTATCTTGTACAGAATGAGGCAGTTCTTTGTACTGTAGATGTAGCGCAATATATCGCACAGTACCATGATAAAGTTCAGATAACAGGTCGGCAGGAAGCACTGCTTCCATTATATTTCCGGCAAAATCTGTTTTCTTTGAGTGTAAGTGTAAAACCATGGGAAGCAGTGGATGTGGTTCCCATAACTGATTGATGAAGATTATGTTGAAATATATGAAATATATCCATACGGTAAAAGCTATTGGTCTTTTTATGATTACAATGCCACTGCTCCTTTCTTTTGTTCTGCTGTCTTGCCAGGGAGAGGAAAATATTATGGAGCAGTTTTCAGATGAGGACAATGTGACTGTCAGATTGAATTTATCGACTAGAAGTGTTGAAGCAGGAGAGAGTGACATGTTGGATGAATATTCTTCCGATCTTGCTAACTGGTATAAAACCGGAACGTTATTTCCTAAACCACCTGCTTTGCCGAGAATCGCGCTTATGATTTTTAACAAGGATCTAAACCGGTATGTATATAACAGCTTGATATCCTTTAATCCCGATGGTACGAGTGGACGGTATCAGATCAAGGTACGTATCCCTAAAGGTGAAACAGAGTTTTATGCTTTTTATGCTCCCAATCAGACGGGACAGGATTTGCCTTATTATACTCCTGAAGGAGATTTTCGCAATAAGATTCCATGGGATTTTCTAAAGATGGATATAGAAGAAATAAACAGAGAAGCTATTGTAGGTGCAGCGTTCCCCGCTATTCTTAAGGAGCAGGAGAATGGTAGTATCGGACTTCCGTCAAATAGCCCCTATGATGGCGTAGACCCTTCGCCGGCAAATGAAAAAATTATAGATTGGACGGAGACTGTTGCAAAGCCTTGGGAGGATGTTCCCGGAATGTCTAACAGATTACATATGGGCATGCTTTCGGGAAAGGCAGAAGCAACTGTGCAACCTTCTACTGGGGAACAGGTACAGGAGGTTACAGTTCCCTTATTCCGTGATTTCTCCCGCATCCGGATATATATTGCAAGTGCGGCCGCTCATGACCGAATAAATTATATTTATAAGAGGATTGCTTTTCTTAATTTTCCGGTGATGATGTCTCCTTCTTTCAGAGAAAATGATTCGGATGAATCCCAACTGGCCGCTTCTAGCCCAAGTACAGAGAATATAATGGAACATACAGGTGTCTATTCTTACGGAATAAAAAACGGGGGAGCAATGAGCATATATGAGGCCCCTTTTACTACTGATGGAAAGATTGATCATACGCAGATGGAAACTCGGAAATATGAACAGTTCTTTTTGCCACAGTATCTGGCTCCTTATATTCCGGAAAGCAATACTTGGCAAAAGGGGTACCCTCATCCAAAGATACAGTTGACTGTGGAGCATTCTGATGGAGGAAATAATTCACAGTTAAAGACAAAGACTTTCTTGTTTGATGTTGGTGAAGAAACCTCTCCTGGTGTATATTCCGGACCGATTTATCCAAATCGAGATTATAAAGTGTTCATTGTTTTACCGGAGTCTTCTGACAAGGAGATCATTTACCGGGTCGAACCGTGGGTAAGGAAAAATGTGGATTTTCCTCCATTCCAATGATATACACAAGAATTTGTCATGATAAATTTTATTACTTATGAAACGATATAAACTGAAAACAACTTATTTCATTCTGTTATTGCTTCCATTGCTTGTATGTTGCACGGATGAAGACCTTATTCAAAGGAGTGGCGTGACGGAGGGAATACCTACCACGGTGGACATAAGTGTCGGTACGGCAGCCAATAACGCCAAGACCCGTTCTGCCTTATTAGAGAGTGAAGAGAGAAAAATCTATGATCTTTACTTGTGGGTTTTCAATGCTTCAGGTGGTGTGGAGTTCTCTCGTGAATATCCGAGGGACGAGCTTAATATGGCTGCAAGTGATCTGGAAGCGGCAACGGGCGAGAAAGACAACGATGCGCCTACTAGTATGGGGTTGCTGAAAAATATAGGTCTCACCACGGGAGAAAAGACACTGTTCCTGTTGGCAAACTATAAATCGGACGGTGACGGGCTGTTTCATGTCGAGCCGGATGTGCTGGAGGGGATAGAGAACCTGTCTGACTTGGAAAAAATAAAGGCGGCTATGACTATACATACTTTGTTCCGTCCGAATGGTAACCTGCTAATGTCAGTGACTCATAAGGTGACGATTTCCAATGCTACTAAACAGGTAGAGGTTTCTTTGAAGCGTTGTGAGGCTAAGGTTACGGTTAATGTGAAAACCGCTGACGGGCTTGTATTTGAGCCTGGAACATACAAACTCGGTAATGTTCCAAGTTCAACGTTCCTTACGGAACATACCAAAGGTTCTGATCAAACAGCTTCGTGGGACGCGAACGGGATGGACGGAAAATCATACTGGAACTCGGAAAAATTCCAGTTTGAGGGAGATGCCGACAACATAACTACTTCATTCTATATGCCTGAAAGCCGGAAGGCTGCGAAGAAGGCCATTCTTCCCACTTCTCCCGAATATAATGCGGATAGGAAAGGGTATGACCTGAGACAGAAGCAACTGAAGTCTCCCGTTGCAGGTGCAACTGACAAACCGAATCTACAAAACGGTGCAACGGAATATGCGCCGGATCTTGCTCCTTATATTGAATTTACAGGTGAATTGCGTCAAAGCATGATGACTGGAGATATTCCGACCGAACGTTTTGGAAGAGTGACTTACCGTATCTACTTGGGATATACGTCAATCGAGGATCCGGTTAATGATTATGATATAGAACGTAATGTGCATTATACTTATAATGTGACTATTAAGGGGATGAATGACTTGGTTATTGAAGCATTGTCAGACAAGGATAAGGAAGAGGAACCTTCTCCTGGTACGGAAGGTTTGGTATATGACGCACATAGGTCGTTTATCTTTGATTGCCATTATGAGCAGGGGTTAATGCGTTTTAAAAAGGACGAGCTTGCTATTTTTAACCCGGATGGCAGTTTGAAGGATGATGCTATGCTCTCTTTTGCTATTCGTACGCCGTTTTGTGACAAGATTATATCTTATACGAAAGCGGAATTGGAGCAACTGAAGAATAACAACTATATTCCCCTCAAAGAAAAAAAGGCTGATACAGACTGGCTCAAATTCTATATCCATCCAAGCACTTTGGCCGACAATGGAAACGAGGATATGCAATATTTCTCCGATACGGGTGCTAATCTGCTTTCGCTGGAACAGTTCCTTTACAGGCTGATGAATGAACCTGATTATGTATTCAATGCGGCTTCGGGACTTTGTAAAGTAACAGTTTATGCCAATGAATATTTCTACGAACAAAATCCTATGCAGGAAAACGCTCCTAAGGACAAGGATTTGTGGAAAATCTTTGCCAACTCTCCGGAACGGACGTTTGATTTGCTGGTAAATACGTCACATGAAATTTCTCCTGACGGACAGTCACGTTATCATCAAGCTATTGTGACCATTCGGCAGATGTCCATAAAAACAGTGTTTGTCAATAGTCCTGACGGTATGCGCGTTTGGGGAGTGGAGAATGTAAATGAGACGCCAGATTTGGATTACATGGTAAGAGCCGCTACTGAAGCAGATGCTTTTTATAATAAATATTATTCTAATGGTTGGGCAAACACGTGGTCTGTAATGAGCAGACGTACTGGAGGATTAACTGATAATGTAATGCCTGATCCTATGTTTAGAAGTAAAGAGAATACTTTATGGCAGGTTATGACAAAAGTAGCAAATGCAAAATTAACATTAAGTAAGGATCATACGAATTTGGCAATGTCTAATTATCATGCTACGTATGCTTGTTTTACCCCATTCTTAAGAAACAGGGATAACAATCGTGACGGACAGATGCAGGCAAATGAAATGCAATGGTATATTCCTTCCATTGGTGAAACGAATATGTTGTATGTGGCAGAACGAGCGTTACCGTTAAAGAGCAGGCTTGTCGGGCATGCTCCATCAGATAATGCTACGGCATTGTACACTTCAAGAGCTTTTATGGGAAGTACCAATTTGACTTTGGCCAGTTGTAATACCATTATGTTGGTGGAAGAGTCACATAGTATGACTCCTATATATAATTTTGATTATTATAGCAATAGTTCTGCTCCGGGAAAAAGAATGCCTTATTCGGATGTGAGATTGATCAGGGATTTGGGAATTTTGGAAACTTCGGAGGATCATAGTTACCATCTCGATGAAATAAGTAAGGAACTCAATAAAACATTAGTCAATAAATGGACGGAGAATGAGTACTTGATTTTCAGGGCTGAGAATTTACCTTCTAATGTTACCCGGGCTGCAAGGGCTATTTATGAACTACCGGCACATAATGAAACCTCACAGATAAATACGGTTTATCAGAAAGGGTTTGAAGTTGCCAGATATATAGCCAATACAATAGACAAACCAAAGGATTTGAATAAGCCTAACAGGGAAAGTGAATATTATTATGAAATCTGGAGTACTTTGATAAGTGATATAGAGAAAGGAAAATCTCCGTGTGCTTATTATTATCAGAACCCGGATAAGAGCGATTTGGGGACATGGCGTTTACCCAATGAAGCTGAACTGATGATAATGGCTGGAGGTTTGTTTGATTGGGATGACAGAGAGAAGGATAAAGTCTATGATTTTGGTGGGAATTTACCTTCTTTCAACATGAAAAATGGACAAGTTATTCACTCTCGGACAGGATTTTCCAAACGCGATATGAACGGTGCAAGATCATTTAGTGCTGGTTATCAGATGTATTTTGATGGTTATCTCAGGTTTATCACGACTGTTGACACACGATGGGGAGGAGATAAAGATAGGCTTGTGAATGCCGGAAAAGGATATGTACGTTGTGTAAGAGATCTTGAATAGGGATAACATTTGAAAACAGACATAATTACTTGATTGTTTTATAATTGACAGGTGCTATGGAGTCAATCTGTAGCACCTGTACATATTGAAGTGGGGGATGTATAAATTCGGATGATCAGTCGTTTGTTTCTGAATATTGATTAATAGTATTTATCAATCCCGCCAAATCCTGTTATTATTTTATTTTCTTTTGTCTTGTTGATAAAGTTGTTTAAGCGTTTCTCAAATTCTTCCGGTCGTTTCCTTGCAGCTTCAATATATGCTATCCGGATACGTTTATATGGATCGGAAAAACGTTGGTAATTCTCCCATATCATTTTATCTTCTTTCAATCTGCCCATTATATCATCGGGAAAAACAAAAGGAGCAGACAAGACATCCCGTATCTTATCTTCAAATTTAGGGTGTATCATTTTATTTTCCAGTAGCCATTTTAATCTTTCTTTATTGGCTTGCGAGTAGGTACTTTTAGGGTTTCTGGGCGTGAAATGCTGGATTTTATGTTCTTTGTCGAGAGCCTTTATTGTACTGTCAATCCACTCGAAACAAAGGGCTTCTTCAACAGCGTCATTGTACGTTATACTTTTTTGGCCTGAAGCCTTACTGGGAAATACAAACCAAATATCATTGGCAGTCTCAAAGTTGTCGGTCAGCCACTTTCGCCAGTCTTTCCTATCCTCAAAATATTTTATATCTATCGACATGATAAATTATTTCTTTAATTTTTTGTGCCCATACCGGACAGTCTATATCTTGTTTTACGTTCAATTCCGCTTTGAACAAATAATGATTATTGCTTGCGGCAAGAAGAGCCAAAAGCCGGAAACTGGTTCAATAATGCAGCCGATTATGGTGAACAATAGAATAGCGTAACCTAAAAATGCAGGTGCCGGTTTCTGTTCTTTGTTGATGTAATACTGAAGTGTTTCTCCCCAAAGGATGAGTATTATTCCGCAGATTAAGAACCAAAAAGCAAATCCCAGGTTGTAATTTTCCCCGACAGAGTTTACCAATCCCTTTCCGAACATTTCCGAAAATGCATCTTTCCCGATGAATAGTGCATAAATCGTATGAATAACTCCCGTTACTGTTAAAAAACGTCCACTGTATTTCCAAAGTTTCATATACTTGCTTCTTAGTTCTTGATTAATAGATTGTTTATTTCAAGTCAATTTCATATACTCGGGAATGTTCGCCCCATGGATGATAACATTCTCCTATATACGTAAAGCCAAAACGTTCATAATATGAAGTATGATGTGTGCTTAGATATAATTTTGAATACCCCATCGCCAGTGTATCTCTCTTTACCTGTTCTATTAAAAGGTTTGCATAATTATTTCCCCTATGTTTTTCTTCTATGAACAAAGCGACCAGCCAGGGATATAAGTCCATGCGGGAATTGAAATCATTAGTGGTAAGTCCTACGCACCCGATGATTTCATCATCTTTCATTAAAAGATACCATTGAGGAATGGGGCTTTCCGTTGTGATGGAATGTCTGAAACAGTCGTCATAAACCATCTTAGAATCATTGTCCGCCCATTTGCTTTGAAAATAAGCAATAGTCCTTTCCAAATAGTGAGGTGACTTTCGTAGTGAAATGATATTCATATAATCTTTATCAGTTTTGTGTATTAATAGTTAGTACAGTCATGATTTGTTGCAATATAGCAATATTTAGGGTGGGGGATAGAACTTAGCGTGAAGATTTAAGTGTTATTTAGAAAAACACTTAAATCCGACATTATGATAATGTCTACTTAATATCCCGGATTCTGGTACTCACTGCCATTGGTGATTGTAGCGGTAAAAGTGGTTGAGATAGGACGTAATGCATAATTCGGATGGAAGAATCGGGCTAAATCCGGATGAGTATTTTCCAGATACCCGGACTCCTTAAACATTCCTGTCCGTTTTAGGTCGTAAAAGCGGCAATATTCGCCACAAAGCTCACGGCCTCTTTCGTCCAAAATATCCCGCACCGTAATACTTTCTGTAAGCGGATTTGCTCCGGCACGTTCACGAACTTTATTGATATATCCGGCTGCATTCGCGCCACCGTTCAGGTAGATATCAGTTTCCGCCGCAATCAAATAAACTTCGCCCCCCTAATCGTTTTTTGGGGAAGGGGGTACGATTTGGATACTAAAGTGTGTCTTTTCGTGTCCTGTTTTTTGTCTTTCAAGCAAGACTGAAACAATAAAAAAAGTCCTACAATACGTTGATATTGTAGGACTTGTCTCTTTTTTGTCGCCGTTTGGCTTTGTTCTTATGTGATCCGCCTGGGATTCTCCTATCTGAGTTACCATACTGATATTTAAAACTTTTTTAGTTTCAAGCATATCCCATGATTTAACCCACTGATTTGCTACGTGCTTTTGCGGTAATTTGCTCATGGAGAATACTGAAAGCAAAGATAGCTCTTTTTATTGACATCACCAAGATACGTTTTTAAGAATATGTAATATTAGTGAGATTATCTCCAATTATAATTAGTCATCTCGAATGAATTCATCTATATTTTTTGTACTTTTGCATTATAATGACTAATATGTAGATATGGATATTAATGTATATTTAGGTGATTGTGCAAAGGTTCTGAAAAAGATACCAGATAATTCTGTTGATTTGATTATCACTTCGCCACCTTATGCAGATCAAAGGAAAAAAACCTATGGTGGTATTCACCCAGACCAGTATGTTAAATGGTTTTTACCAATATCAAAAGAGTTGCTGCGTGTACTAAAACCTACAGGAACTTTTATTTTGAACATTAAGGAAAAGGTGGTGGATGGAGAACGCAGTACTTATGTTATGGAGTTAATATTGGCAATGCGTAAACAAGGATGGCTTTGGACTGAAGAATTTATTTGGCATAAGAAAAACTCTTACCCAGGAAAATGGCCTAATAGATTTCGTGATTCTTGGGAAAGACTATTGCAATTTAATAAAGATAAAAAGTTTAATATGTATCAAGAAGAAGTGATGGTTCCTATGGGTGAATGGGCTAAATCACGATTGAAAAATTTATCTGAAACAGATAAAGTAAGAGATGATTCTAAGGTAGGAAGTGGATTTGGTAAAAATATATCAAATTGGTTGAATAGAGAGAAAGCATATCCAACAAATGTTTTACATTTGGCAACTGAATGTAATAATAAGAATCATAGTGCAGCATTTCCAGAAGAGCTACCAGAGTGGTTTATTAAATTGTTTACAAGAGAGGAAGATATGGTATTAGACCCCTTTATGGGCTCTGGAACAACCCTATATGTAGCAAATAAAATGCAACGAAATAGTATTGGCATAGAAATAATGCCTGAGTATTGTGCTATGGTTTCTGAAAATTTAGGGGTTGAGATTAAAAATAAACAGAAAAAATCCGCAAAAAAAAATAAGTAATTATGGAAGAACTAAATTTGAAAGATGTTTGCCAATATGTAGAAGAGCATATTGGAGTATTTCATCAGAAACGGATACAAAGCATTGACAAATTGAAATTGTCTAAAATTTTAAAGAGGAAAAATCCTTATCTTTTTAAAGCCAAATATGTTTTAACGGCTGAACAAATTATAAAAGGAATTGTTGATGCCCATATTTCATCTAGCGAAGAAACTATTTTCGGAGATTGGTTAGAGGGTTTGGCTATTTTTATATGCAATAAAGTTTACGGTGGAACGAAATCAGGAATCGAAGGTATTGATTTAGAATTCGATTTTAATGATGTACGCTATATTATTACTATTAAATCCGGACCAAATTGGGGAAATGCACCAGCCATAAAAAAGATGATAAGTGGATTTAAGACTGCAAAAAAAACCTTGAGAACTAGTAATTCTCAACTAAATATAGTGGCTATAAACGGCTGTTGCTATGGACAAGATAAAAATCCAGATAAAGGAGATTATTTTAAATATTGTGGGCAACGGTTTTGGGAATTTATATCAGGAAATGAAGAGTTATATATACAGATAATCGAGCCACTTGGGACGAAAGCTAAAGAAAAAAATGATGAATTTATGCTTTCGTATAGCAACTGTATAAATAAATTTACAAGAGAATTTATTTTGACTTTTTGTAAAGATTCCGGAGAGATTGATTGGGAAAAACTTTTAAAATATAATTCTTCTAAATCTAATTAATTATGCAAAAATGTATTATTGACGGGTGCTCTAATGAAGGAGTACATAATTTTGGAGTAAGGTGTCGTAGACCTAATACAAGTGCTATTTGGGCTCCTAATACCAATGCGTATTTGTGTGATGAACATGCAGAACAGGGTTGTGTAATAGATATTACTATTACTCCAATGGCGAATGGTAATGTACGTACTAATGTTAAAAATGGCAATAGAATTGAATCTAGAACGATAGCTATTGCACATGAAGCAAATGAGTAAAATAATATTGTTTTTACTTGTGTAAGCGTTTGATTGAAAATAAAAAATAGCACTAATGTTTGATTTATGTGCTATTTTTTATTAAGGTATATAGTGAGTCTATAATTTGTATCTTTTCTTTTTTTCTTCTTTTTAGATTTTGACATTTGTTCTTCGTAATTAGATGGGAAGATTATTCCGGATGGAACAATAGAAATGAAAGAATCAGATAGCTGATTGTTTTTCTGATCGAAAGATGGATTTGTAAGAGTATTATTTTCTTGTTTGATGGAAATATGGATTGTTCCCTTGTTTTCAAGATTGATAGAAAGCAAGTTTTCTTGATTGCTACCTTGATTGATTCCTACTTTACTTTCACTGGATTGAATTTCTTTCTCTTGTAGTTTAGCCTGTTCCGATATAGAACCGTTTTTCATCGTTTTGTGATAGTCAAACGATTCGGATTGTTGGCGGTCGTAGCTAAAGAGTTTATCAAAACCTTGTTCCACTTGTTGGAACAGGTTCACACGGTTGAAGCCGCCTTTTATTACTCCGTTTTTAGTGTTCTTGTGGTTGGTAAGTGGTGATAGTTTCTTTTTGTTAGATTGGTCTTTACGGGTGACTATCAAATGACAGTGCATATTCAGTTCGTTATCAGAACGGTTGCGGTCAAAATGAATCTTGCCGTAAAATTTAATCTCTGTTTCAGATAGTTCTTTATTGAAGTTCTTAGCATATTCAGGAATAAATACCTCACGAATATACCGTTTCATGGCTTCAGCTTGTTCTTGCTCGGTGTTACCCATTGTTCGAAGCTCATTTTCTGATGGGCTGACATGAATAGCATAAAATTTAGCATCTATTTTTAGAAGTTGCCCGATATTAGAATCTATATCTTTTATGACCTTTGATTTATAGATGTTATCATTTGTCAAATTGAAAAAGCCTTCGGTATAAATTCCTTTTTCTATACGCTCTAAATCTTCATGTTCCATATAATTAGCTAGTTGTCGGCTACTTCCAGCATTATTATATGTTCCGTTTGATGGTGGGGCAAAGTCTATGTGCATAATCCTATGTATTTATCAGATTGCTGATTTCAGCTTTCAGGTTCTCTTTCCTTTTACTATTCATCACACCACAAGTAGAAAGTTCCGAAAAGAGTTGTATTAGGTGAAGCAACTTTTTATAATCTCGTTGGTGTATTTGGTAGAGTGCGTTAATCTGTTTGGACTGATTGTTTATCACATCGGCATGATTGTCGAACTGTTCACTTAACTTTTTGAGTACGGCTGTTTGTCTCTCTTGGCTAGCTTCCAGTTGAGAGAGAATGAGAGTTTCTAAAGTTTTGCCGATAGCATCGAAACGTAAAGCAATAGAATTTGTTGCCCGAATCATGGGATTCAACTGTTCTTCCTCATAATGGCGGATGAAGCGAATAATATCATCCTGTCTCTTATTTATTTTCGCCAGTTCCGATTTTACGGATTCAGGGGCTTCGGATGGGTTGATATGTGCCTTGTCTATGTACCCGAACGCCAACTTTACAACTTCGCTCTTTTTCAGTGAATAGCGTTTGCATATCTTCTCTACCAAAGCTGCCGTTTCCTTGTCTATAGAAATGGTAGTGAATATTGTTTTTCGACTGCTATTTGGCATGGTAATTACTTTTTTATAGAAATATGAATAGATAAATATCTGATAATAAGCATTGCAAAGAAAATGCTTATTACAGGTGTCATTACAGCGTGTTCTTGTAACACGCTAAAGCCGAAGGCTTTGCCCCGCAGGGTAAGAGGGAAGAAGACTTGTCCAGTTCCCTCTTGCTCGATTTAGCGAAACGGGCTGAGCCGATAGGTGAGGCAGTTTGTGCTAAATCGGGATGGCAGCACAAAGGAATAGACTGAACACAGGCTGTTTTCCTCTACTGCGTTTTGCTATCATGGCTGATTTGTCAACTGATTGTCTTTTTCAAACCGTTTGTAGGTTTGAGAATCGGCATGTTCACGAACAAAAGCTCGAATATCTACAGCCCGATAATAGGTTTTCCTTCCGATAGTGAAATAAGGAAGTTGATTATTTACTCTGTAGCGTTGAAGGGTTCGGAAAGATACTTTCAGGAGAAAAGCTAAATCCTGATTATCAAGAATCTTCTCATTATCATCTAGTACTGTATCAGTATTGATAAGAGATTTCAAATCTTGTCCGATTACGGTGAGCTTTTTGGATAGCTTCTCCATCCATTTCTCGAAGTTTTCATTGTCTATATACATTTTGCTTCATTTTTTAGTTCAACATTATTGTTTTCAATCGATTGATGAAGTAAAGTACGGTAAATGGATGCAAATAAGTTAGGGGTGTAGTATATCTACTCCCCTAACAATTGTTGGTAAGTTCCTGATTTATAGATAGACTTTCTTTTTACTTTCTTCGGCAATAGCTTTGCGAAGTGTATCTAAAAATTCAGTTACTTTAAGATGGCTTGCGCTTTATGACGCTTTCGTGTTTCTTGTGAACATCTCCTAATTTGATATTAAAGAGGTGTTCAAATGCTCTCCCAATTTCTGTTAATGGTGATTTTGTTTCGGCATGGGTTACTACTCTTTGTGATAGGAATAGTCCACTAATCAACTCCATGATTTCAACTAGGTTGGTATTGTCGGTCAAATAGAGTGGTGAAGGTGGAAGGCTGTTTATTCTATTTTGAAATTGGCTGGGGTACTGAATTTTTAGATTCAGCAGTTCCATTTCTGCGGTAACAGTAGCCTGTACCTTTTGTATGAACAGCTTTTTAAGCGCATTTTTCCCTCTGCCCGTAAAGAGGTATTGTTTCAAGTAAAGCTATCTCGATACGGGTAACTGCAAGAATTCGATAAGTAGTTGAATAATCATTTCCATTACTTATAGTTCTAATCTGTTCAACAAATTCGCCATAGGCTTCTTGCATTTCATTATTAGTTACTTCTTGTGAGGTTTCAGAGAATAGTCCGAACATCCTCATGTTTAACAATACATTCATAAGCATAATTTTAATGGTAAGTATTATATAGAAAGACTTAACGTCTGATTTCATGCTTTTATATTACTAATAAATATCCATTATGCCAGAAAATACTAAAATCAATCTACGAATATGAATCTAAACTAAATGAGCTTCTTTCTTTAGAAAAGAATGAAGTGATTTGATAGAACTAAACACATATCCTTGATTTTCCTTTTCTAATTTCTTCATTTTTGAGAGCGAGGCTATCCATGCAGCAGATAAGCATTGTATTCCAACTTTACTACAAGCGGTAATATCGGAAAATTCATCTCCAACATATACCATTTCTGCTGGTTGGATATTATATTTTGACATTAGTTTCGTCATTGATTCCGCTTTTGTGTTTCTATCTGGCGATCCGATTGAAATACTATCAAAAAGAGCTTCCATTTCAAAATGGTGAAGCGTAATATCACAACTCCTTTGACCTTTACCTGTTATTAAAGATACAATAATTGAGTTCTTCTTCAATTCTGTTATCAATTCTCTTATCCCTGCAAATGGTTGAATGTAGACTGTGTGCATTTCTTTGTATTTCACATAAAAATCAATCAGAGCTTTTTCCCAATCTTCTGAAACGACCTCTTTAATCATTCCCTCTTCATTAAGTCCGAATGTTTTCACAATATCATCTTCTGACAATATTTTTGATGCATAGGGAGATACTGCCTGCTTAAAGGCTTCGATACACATTGGGATTGTATCGGCAATTGTACCATCCAAATCAAAAGCGACCAATTTTATCATAGTCTCTTAGTTTGATTGATTTGACGTATCACTTTACATGGATTTCCAACAGCTAAACTATTTGCCGGAATATCTTTTGTAACAACACTACCTGCTCCAATTACACTACCGTACCCAATTGTTATTCCGGGAAGGATTATTACACCTCCACCAATCCAGCATCCATCCTCAATTGTAATAGGCAAAGCGTAAGTGCGGCGAACTCGTTTTATTCCATCTTCTGTTTCAACAGGTGCTAGCCGTTCATTTAAATCAATAGGGTGAGTTGCTGTATAAAGCTGAACATTAGGGGCAATAAGAACATTACTTCCGATAGTGATTTTGTTACAATCCACAAAGGTACAACCGGTATTTACGGTAACATTATCCCCTATATGTATATTGCAGCCATAATCACAAATAAATGGACTGGCAACCGAAACTTTCATTCCGATACTACCTAGCATCTTTTTTAGCAAGCTGTGTTTCTCTTCTTTATCCTCATAAGGTAATGAATTATATTTCATCAATAACTTATGTGTTCGGGTCTTTAAATCCAAGAAAACTTGGTTATGACAATCATACCATTCACCAGCCAGACATTTTTCCATTTCTGTTTTCATAATTGTTACATTTTTATAAGATTGAAACTATTTCGGTTATATCTTTTCTTTTAGATGATTTTTCAGGTGGTTGTTTTACATAACCTAATGAAATAATTGCCACAGGGTACATATTGGGAGATAAATGAAGATTATCCTTTAGCATGTCAGGATCGAAATTACATACCCAGCAGCTACCTAATCCTTGTTCTGCTGCGGCTAAACAAATGTGTTCAGTCGCTATTGCTGCATCAATATCTGCATGGTTCTTATTGTCTGATTTTCTCACCCAAGATATTGAATTGTCAGCACATACTACAATATAGAGTAGAGCTTCGGTAAACCATTCACGTGGATAAGATTGTTGAATCAGTAGTTTGGGTTTATTACTTTTTACGACAAAAAAGTGCCAAGGTTGATAGTTTACAGCAGAAGGAGCAAAACGGGCACATTCTAAAATGTAGTCGAGTTTTTCTTGCTCAATCATATCAGAAGAATAGTTTCTTGCTGAATAACGCTGTTTTGATAGTTCTAAAAAGTTCATAAGTAATCTAATTTTGATTTATGGCAAAGTTATACCTATTTTATTTCAAATATAGGTATATATTTTCGCTATATTGGTATAATTCCGCTTTATGTGTTATATTTGAGGAATGAAAAAAGAAAATCTTCATCAACCGTTTGAGATCAGTTTTAATGAGCATAATGAATCGTTATTAACTGAGCATGAGCATACTTTTTTTGAATTAGTCTACATCTTAACAGGAACAGGTATTCAATGGATTAACAATAATATGTTCCCATATCATGATGGACACTTGTTCTTGATAACTCCAAATGATTCTCATTCCTTTGAGATTCACACAACTACAAAATTCATTAACATCAAGTTTAATGACATCTATATACATTCAGCCATATTTGGTTCAGAGAATATCCAGAGATTAGAATTTATTTTGCAACATGCAAATCATCAACCGGGTTGCATCCTTAGAAATAAGGTGGATAAGCTATTAGTGAAACCAATGATTGAAGCAATTATTCGCGAGTATGTAAATAGGAATCTGTATAGTAAAGAGATTATCACACAGTTGATAAATACTATAATTATTGTTGTGGCAAGAAATATAGCTATGTTTTTACCTCAACAAGTCGATGAATGTTCAGATGATAAGTCTCTCGATATTCTTCAATATATCCAAGCAAATATCTATCAAACAGGTAAAATTAGAGCAAAAGAAATCAGTCAGCATTTTGGTATATCTGAAAGTTACTTGGGACGTTATATAAAAAAGCACACCAACGAAACAATGCAGCAATACATATTAAGCTATAAACTAAAATTGGTCGAAAGCAGATTGTTACATAGTCAAATGAGAATAAATGAGATTGCCGAAGAACTAGGATTTACCGATGAAAGCCATTTGAGTAAATTCTTTAGAAAAAACAAAGGCTGTAGTCCTTCAAGTTTCAGAAAAAATAATAAGGCAATATGATGCGTATCTATTCTTAATCTAATATATTTCAGCGATAACATATATACTATTTATCTGTTTTCTTATTTCAATAAGAAGCCAGCAATAGTCAAATCTCACCACTTCCAGACAGTTTTTAAAACGTCTCTTAATTCTTCTTTCATTTGCCGATGAAAATAGAATCAACACGTTTTATAAACCATTAAAAATTAAAAGTATGGAAGTAGTAACCATTGAAAAGAGAACCTTTGCGTATGTCTGCGAACGGTTCACCGAGTTTGCCAAACGAATAGAAAGTTTGTGCAGCACTCATACTCAGAAAGTAGAAAACTGGCTGGATAGTCAGGAAGTGTGCCTGTTGTTGGGCTTTAGCAAACGAACACTGCAATATTACCGAAGCAGTGGACGGTTGGCTTATTCTCAAATCGGGAGCAAGATTTATTATAAGTCTTCCGATATTGAAAGAATTATTGCGGACAGTGAAACACTGAATCAATCACCTAAACAAATCATGCCTTATGAAAAGAACTAAAGAAGATTATCCGTCCTTCAACCTGTTTTCCATTGTCGGTACATAGGAAAGCATTAATCTGAATCCTACGGTTATCATCTACCGAAATGATAAAGACTATCTTCTTTCTATTATATATGTATCGGAAACTACCAAACAGGCTTCACCTGCTACTTATGAGATACAGTAAGATGGTAGCCAGTATTTTATTACTGTTGCATCCAAACGGCTCTATATAGGGATATTAACGCAAGGGTGAGAGTATGAGGGTAAAACTGATAAAAACTTTTATTTTTGTATTGATACGTTGAATCAAATATTCTAGTTCTATATGTAAGTATAGCTCGTTTTTTGTTTTATTATATGGGTTTTATACTGGGACTTTGTATTTTGGATGTTGAGAATAGACCGCAGCATTCATGCTTTTTAGAACATTTAGAACAAGCATCTATATAGCAGACTTTCCAATCAGAAATCGATTTTTTTGCGAATTTGTATAATGATGGTTTTAGTAAACAAATAGGAATGTTGAAAATAGAAACATCTAGTTTCCATTCTGCTAAATTTACAACTGCCTTTTCAAGCTCTTTTTGATAATCAATCGGGTCGATCCAAACTTTGTTGTGATTTTTGATTAAATAACCAGTGTCTTCTAGTCCCATGAATGATATGTATGCAACAAATGGTAGATTCTTCCATATAAATTCAGATAATTGGGGTAATCTTTGGTAATTCATTTTGTTAATGACTATACGCAATTCTATGTCTGCCCCTATACTTGCGAGATTATATAATCCTTTCATTGTTTCTGTATAAGAACCCTTTACTTGTGTTATGGTATCGTGGTCTATTGAAAAGTCAGAGTGTAATGGAATGCCAAATAAAAGATTGGAAATTTCTTTAAATTTCATGGTATAGCGAATGTCTGAAAAGGCTCTCCCATTAGTAAGTATATGTATTAGACTTTCTGGATAACGAAGTTTTATATATTCAACTAAGTGTATTAATTTTTCTTGCAGCAGCGTTGGTTCTCCACCAGTGATCCCTATATTAGTTAATCCGTTGGGAGCATTGTCTATTAGTTTGATGCTTTTGTTCCAAAAGGAATCGATGTCATCCCTGTTTAATGGTGGTTGTGCACACATTAAACATCTGTTATTACATTGTGAGGTAACGAACAGTGAATTATCATTGGAATTTATATCAAAATTCATTTTCATTTCTATTGATCCATTGTTTGAATATTGGCATAACCCTATCATATTCATTTTGAATTAAGTAGAATATATAGGTGATAATTGCTTTGTATTTTTTGCACAAAGAAGAAGTAGGACGAAAGCCATACATGTCATTTTGGGCAGAGTAGTTTCGTACAGGGTCAGCTCCACAGTAAGATTGAAAAGCGCAATCGGCACATCCTGCAATAAATTCAGTTCCCCAAATTAGGGCTATTTGTTGAGCCTTTCTTCCATAAAAAAGACTTTCATATTTATCTGTAATGTGTCCTAACTTGAATGTGTTATCATTATATTCTGCTAACATCCTTGATTCATCAGATGCATATACATAACCATCGTAATTATAAACAATAACACTATTGATGATTCCAGAGGGAGATTGTAAATCAACAAAACCTGTTGTAAAAGGAGTAAGTATTTTACGTAATAATATGGAGGTGAATTCTTCAACAAAGAATCGACCTTGAATATTTATGTCAATAATATAGTTCAATGCGGATTTATAGAATTTTATGAAATTATCGAAATATGTTTCCCAATTTGTATTGTTAATGGCTAATCCATAAGGATTTAGGGGGCGAAGAAATATATTATTAAAACCATTCGACAAATAATTGTCAATAATCTCTTTGGGATGATTTATTGACAACTCTGATGTGGTCATTAGTGCTGATATTCTGTCTGTTCCTAAATAATTCCTAGCTTTGTTAATTCCTTCTATTACACGGTTATAGCTATCAGCTTTTCCTCGGTTATGATTATGAATGAAAGCTGGACCATCTAAGGAAGTTGAGATAAGTATATTATATTCTTTGCAAAATGATAGTATTTCATTTGTTAGGTTGATGGAGTTTGTGCATAAAACATATGTTATTTGTTTCTTAAATTCTTGATTTAATGCAACAGTTCTTTTTATTGCTTTCTGTAGTAGTTGGAAAGGTAGGGATGGTTCTCCACCTTGAAATTCCATTGTAATGGAGTGCGATGGGCTTTGAAACATCAAATCTATGGCTTTGAAAAGATGTTCTTCTTTCATGTCATAGATAGCTTCACAGCTTTCCTTGCTTGAAGCCTGACAATAAATACAATTTTGATTACATCTTAAAGTTAAGACAAAAATGTGTAGTGATGTAAATGAATCGAGAAAGGCCTTTTTAGTTCTTAGTCGTGTTGCTATATTGTCAATTAGCTCTGGGATAGGACTTTCAGAGATAAAGAAGTTAGCAATTAAATCCTTGTAAAGATCCTCTTGATTGCTAAGTTGGCGTTTGATGATTCGTTCTGTAGTGCCTGTTGGCACGAAAATGAAATCACCCAATTCATTGACGAGTAATTCTTGTTCCTTGATTCTTTCGAAGCGGAATGGTAATAAATAGTAGTGATTCATTATTCCGATGCTAAATTAAAATCCTCAAAATCATCGTTGTTAGCAAAAGCTTTTACATATAAGATGTTACGAATATCTTTAGTTTCATTAGTAATCAAATCTCTGTTTTTATAATCAATTAAATCTTGATTAAATTTATGGGTTACATATTCAAATGTGTATATCTTGTTTGCACTTGGTTTAAGTTCCAAAGTTATTTCAAATAAATTATCTTTGTTTTTATTCCAATAAATAATAAATGATTCTGCATACCAATATAATGCTTTGGTCAATACACGCTCATTGAATATAGAGGCATTGATTGTAAAACAAAATGTGTTTTCTGACCTAAATTCAGCTTTAATCATAATTGAATATTACTTTTTTAGAAAATATACTGTTTGGGTTTCTACAATGCCATCAGCATCTATTCCTATTGATTTTTGGAATTTAATAACGGCTTTTTCTGTTTCTTCATCAAAAAGGGAAGTTCCCTTGAGTAGTTTTCCAGATAAATATCCTTTGTCGATTAGGATGTTTTTAAGTTGGGTTACATCGTACCCTTGCATTTGTTTTTTAAGTATGCGGTCTCCTAAATTATATTTTTGAACGTCCGTATTTACTGTTTCACGATTTATTTGTTCTATTTGTTTGTTAATAGCTTCAATTGTTTTCTTTCCAACAATACCGTCTACAACTTGATTATAATCCTTTTGAAATTTCTTAATAGCATTTTCTAGTCTAATAGAATATTTGACATCTCCAGAATAATTCTTTTCTATGTCTGACTCTATTATATATCTTATCTTGACTAATTTATTAGCTAATTCTGCAACATCTTTACCAGAAACACCACTAATAATATTTCTTTCTCCTAATGAGTAAGTAGTTTTTGTGCTAGTCGTTGTATTAGTGTTATAGGTTGAAGTGCTGGAGCTTGTAGTAGTTGAAGAACCACTATAGCTTCCATAGCTACTAGATCTGTGTGAAGAATGAGATCTATGTGAAGAGTGCGAGCGATGGCTTCTATGTCCTGCTATTAAAAATGAGTTGTTGTTATGGATTTTAAGTATATATTTCTGTGAGAGATCATTCTTTTTTCCTTGTTCAATGTTGTTGTCATCACTTATTCTTGAAAGGTCATAAGATATAGCATTGGCTTCGTTAGATGAAATAAGTGACGCTACCGATGTTAAAAAAATGCCTTTTAGGAGATCTTTAAATTTTGTTTTCATCGCTATTGTAATTTATGGTTACTTTTTATTGCAAATATATATTATATAGATGATAATAAAAAATTATTGAGTGTATATTTTGAAAGAATAATATTGATATAGGGTATATTTAATCAATATATTTATGTTGAAAAAATATATAACTTTATTTATTGAAGTTGTTGTGGTGATTTGCTTTTATTTGGAGTTTAATAGATATTCTAAATCTAAACATTAAGTATGAATGTATGATGGTTCATTTATTATGCGGGAAATTGTTTATATCACTTTATATGAGTAAGAAGGTTAATTCACTTTGCTATTTTCTATAACAATATAATTAAATTCAGCTAAAAAAGTGATATGATAGTTTCTTACATTACACTCATTGGACTAATGTACGCTTGTCTTTCGGCTTAAATGTGGTAATATTTTATACTCATTCAAAATAATATAGGAAGCTCCTGCCAAGTATAACACTCCGAGATTATTTGATATTTTCACTAGTAACAAATAGTACAAATAGTCTTTTATTTATTCTGTGTCCTCATTGCTTTCTGTATCATTATTATAATCCATACAGATATAACAAAAGGAGCGGTTAAGGTAATGATACCCAATCCCATTCCTAGGATCTGTAATGCAGTGGACAATAAGACTGAGCATCCTGCCCATACTCCACTTTTCCATGTCGTTCCTCCTAAAGCTATGGCACATAATACACCATTATAGCCCATTAATCCGGCATTTAAGTTTGTAGCATCTACTTCTAGCAAAATAGCTAGAGGAATAGGAAGAAGTGCTCCTAAGATAGTATAGAGAGTTGCCTTTCGAGAATTGATCAAAATGCCTATAAGAAAAAATAATCCGGCTAGAACTGTATTTCCCTGAAACATGACTTGCCCTATGCCTAAACAGAAGGCTTGGAAATAATTAATATTCTGTGTGGTATCAATAACCGTATCGGAAGTAGGTAGTAAATCTGATATAAGCCAGCTACAAACTCCCAACATTCCCCATACAGCAAGAATGAAAGGAGCAGTAAAGCCAGGGAGCAAACGTTGTCGACTGAAAAAATAGGCAATCCATGTGGAAAGGGCCGAAGCGATAGTCAGCATGGTTAAACTTCCTACTGATAATTGAAGAAATACGCCAACTGCTATACCTACTAAAGTTCCATTAAATCCATATAATCCATTTTTAATATCATCATGTTTATATCCCGAGAAATAGGCTGTCAGTGTACTTATTATATTACCGCAAATTGCTAGTATTCCCATTTGCCATGAGTTTAGAAATATTCCAATTAGCATTAATAATCCAGATAACGCATTATTCTGAAACATCACTTGGCCTATTCCACGTCCCGGAATGAGAAATAAATTGTGTATAAAGGTCATTTGTGTAAAATATTAACTGATAAAATAATGGCAAAGGTACAACCTTCTATTGAAACTAACAAGAACAATAGATATGTAATAAAAGATTGTGATGTTATAAATTACTAGCAAAGTTTTGTGAGAGTAGGATTGAAAGTCTTTTTTTTAAGAAAAATCCCCCGATAATCATAGATTATCAAGGGATTTTCTTGGTGATCCGCCTGGGGCTCGAACCCAGGACCCCAACATTAAAAGTGTTGTGCTCTACCTGCTGAGCTAGCGAATCAATCCTTATT
>ERZ791731.191-NODE-191-length-40544-cov-3.74707_pt1 | contig 40544 bp, 36 predicted proteins | sample MGYA00509954_ERZ791731 | MGnify/ENA primary metagenome ERZ791731 (study PRJEB30046, sample SAMN00715134) | human gut metagenome | study: EMG produced TPA metagenomics assembly of the A metagenome-wide association study of gut microbiota in type 2...
CAAAATAAAATTCCCATTTATAAAACTAATCTATAAGCCAGTACAAAAAAGAAGGAGCAACGGGAATCTAATTCTCTTGCTCCTTTTATATCAGTAAGCTTGTTTGTATGCGTTATCCTCATTTATACGAAGTCCTTCAATTCTTGTTGTAAACGTTGGCGCGTGAAGAAAATACGGCTTTTCACCGTTCCTAATGGCAAACCTAGCTTCTCTGCGATTTCGCGGTATTTAAAACCGGATACGTGCATGGAAAAAGGCACTTTATACTCTTTGGGCAACGCGTTGACAATGCGGTGCATTTCCTTCAAGTCATAGGCACCTTCCGTGCTTTCGAATCCTGAATCTTGAGGCAGGTTCAAGTGATAATAATTATCGGTAGGGTCTACAAAAGTCTGATCGCGTACAATTTTCCGGTAGTTATTAATAAAGATGTTACGCATGATAGTATACATCCATCCCTTGAAATTTGTGTCCGGAGCAAATTTTTCCTCGTTATCCAAGGCTTTTAAAGATGTTTCCTGCAACAAATCATTCGCTTCTTCACGATTGGCCGTCAGTTTATAAGCGAAACGCAGCAACTCTTCCTGAACTCCAATTAAATCTTTTCTGAAACTTAAACTTTTCATACTTTAAGGGTTTTATGGTTAATATTTCGTTTTTCTCGTCGGTTGCAAGTTTAAAGGTATTTTGCGTCTTATACAGGGGAATTTCAATCATTTTTTAGGGGTTATTTCTATCAAATGATAGTTTTCAGGTGCTTTCTGATAGTTTTCGGGTGATATTTGAAGAAAAATCTCTCATTCATTTGCTTAAAAGAATCAAATAGATTACTTTTGATTAACATTAATCTAATAAATTAAAAGACGATGACTATACTTATTGTTGTAGGAATTATTGTATTGCTGGGCATCATTTTTGCATCCATGTACAATTCGCTAGTGAGACTAAGAAACAACCGTGAAAACGCATTTGCCGACATCGACGTACAGTTGAAGCAACGCCATGACCTGATTCCCCAATTGGTAGATACCGTGAAAGGATATGCCGCACACGAAAAAGAGACACTCGACCGTGTGATTCAGGCACGTAACGGCGCTGTCAACGCCAAGACTATCGACGATAAGATAGCGGCTGAAAATCAGTTAAGCTCTGCTCTCGCAGGACTGAAAATCACATTAGAAGCCTATCCCGACCTGAAAGCGAATCAGAATTTCCTGCAATTACAGGAAGAAATAGCCGATGTGGAGAATAAGCTGGCTGCTGTCCGCCGTTATTTCAACTCGGCAACCAAAGAGTACAATAACGCCGTGCAGACCTTCCCTTCAAATATCATAGCAGGCATGACCGGATTCCAAAGGGAAATTATGTTCGACTTGGGTAAGAACGAACGCGCCAATTTGGAACAGGCACCGAAAATCAATTTCTAATCCACCATTCAATCACTGCATAAATCAAACACGCGATGCAATACGTCGGAATCCAAACACAGCAGAGCCGGAACAACTTACGTTCCGTGTTTCTATTGTTCCTCTTTCCTTGTCTGGTGACAGCACTTCTTTATTTGTCCTGTTACCTGCTGATTCTTTTTGGATATGGGAAAAGCATGGAAGTTGAAATGATGCCTATGGTCAATCATTTATTCCTTTCTTCACTGCCATATACTTTAGGAGTAGTGCTGATTTGGTTTCTTATTGCCTATTGGGCTAATACAAGTATTATCAATTCCGCCACAGGTTCCAAACCGCTAGACCGCAAAGAGAACAAACGCGTTTATAATCTGGTGGAAAACCTCTGTATGACTCAAGGGATGAGCATGCCAAAGATAAATATTATCTATGATAATTCGCTGAATGCATTTGCAAGTGGCATCAATGACCGTACATATACAATCACTCTTTCGGAAGGCATCATCAAGAAACTAAATGATGAAGAACTGGAAGCGGTCATCGGACATGAACTGACTCATATTCGTAACCGGGATGTGCGCCTGTTGATTATCTCCATCGTATTTGTAGGCATCTTCTCCATGCTGACGGAAATCACGTTTTATGCAATAACACATATACGTGTACGTAGCAACAGTAAAGGTAGCGGAGGAATTTTCCTCTTTATGCTTGTTGCTTTGCTGATAGCTGCCATCGGTTTTCTTTTCTCTAGCCTGATGCGTTTTGCCATTTCACGCAAGCGCGAATACATGGCAGATGCAGGTTCGGCAGAAATGACGAAGAATCCGTTGGCGCTCGCCAGTGCTTTGCGTAAAATATCTGTTGACCCGGCGATAGAAGCTGTGGAACGGAAAGACGTAGCCCAATTATTCATTCAAAATCCTAAAAAGAAAACAAAAGGATTATACAGCCAACTAAGTGGTTTGTTCGCCACTCATCCCCCTATTGAAAAGCGGATTGAGATATTGGAACAGTTCTAAGTTCCCTTATATAAGTCTAAGTTCTCCTTATATATAAGGTATAGGCAAGACATATCGGAACATAAGGTAAGGCATACATTACGGCAAAGGTCAGGATTTCTGTTTAATTTTCATTAAAGAAAAGAGAAGAGTTCCTGACTTTTTAGTATATTTGATTGTTATACATGTATATATCAACCTAAATGCAACTGATATGAAAACGAAGAAACAAATCTTAATGTTGCTGCTAGCCCTGCTAGTAGGCTTCCCTACCCTTTCGGCTCAAAGTAAAAAGGAGAAAAAGGAACAAAAGAAAGAAGCTGTAAAAAAGCTCATCGCATCCGAGAACTATAAGATAGATGTACAGACCGCCCTGCCGATGCGCGGACGTTCCATTCCTCTGACATCTCCCTACTCACTGGAAATCAGAAATGATTCGGTCATTTCCTATCTGCCTTATTTCGGACGGGCTTACAGTATCCCTTATGGTGGCGGGGACGGACTGAACTTCCGGGCGCCCCTCAAGGAATACAGCATGGAAATGGATAAGAAAGGAAATGCCGTCATCAAATTCATCGCCCGGAATCCCGAAGACAGATTTGAATTCAGGGCAAAAGTATACTCCAACGGTTCGACAAGCATTGATGTCAATATGCAGAACCGGCAATCCATCAGTTTTCAGGGAGAATTGGATATGAAAGACGAGTAAGTATCCCCTACTCCTCTTTTACATCTTCTTTTACATCTTCTTTTATATCTTCCCCACCTTTTAATATAGGCAGGCAGATGTGATATTTTACAGCCAGGATGCGGGTCAGGAATACGGCCGACCCGCCGATTAGCTGGCATGCGTACGACTCAAGTCCTGCGACATCGCAAAGCCAGTAGGCAATGCCGCCTACCACACAGGCCATCGCATAAATTTCTTTTCGGAATATCAGAGGAATCTCGTTGATAAAGACATCACGAATCACACCACCTGCCGCTCCCGTGATGCTACCCATAATGATGGCTACCCAAAAAGGATAGCCCAAGGCAATACTTTTACCCACACCTACCACAGTGAACAACGCCAGTCCGATGGAGTCGAAGATAAAGAACGTATTGTTGAGCCGGATAAGCCAGCGTCCGAAGCAGATAACCCATAGCAAAGCCAGTCCCGTACAAATCAGATAAATGGGATTTGTCATCCATCCCGGAGTAACATCGAGCAGGACATCACGAAGAGTACCACCACCGATAGCCGTAGCAAGTCCTACAACATAGGCTCCGAACCAGTCGAAACGTTTTGCCGAAGCGAGCCGGATACCACTAATAGCAAAGGCAAATGTGCCTATAAAATCAAGAATTTGAACGAATGTGGGCATATATTTGTTATTTTGTATGCAAAGTAACGAATAAATTCCGTAAGAAAATGTACTTTTGCTTCACGAATTAAACCGAATTAGGTAGAAACAATATGAAAATAACAATTGTTGCCGGGGCACGCCCCAATTTCATGAAGATAGCTCCCATTACACGCGCTATTGAAGCCGCACGGGCGCTGGGTAAAAGTATCTCTTACCGACTGGTCTATACGGGCAGAAAAGAGGATACAAGTCTGGATGCTTCTCTCTTTTCGGATCTCGACATGAAAGCTCCCGATGTTTATCTGGGAGTAGAAAGTAGCAATCCAACGACTTTGACAGCAGGAATCATGGTAGCCTTCGAACAAGAGTTGACCGAGAACCCGGCACACGTTGTTCTTGTGGTAGACGACCTGACCGCAACCATGAGTTGCGCCATCGTAGCCAAAAAGCAAGGAATCAAGGTGGCACACCTCGTAGCCGGAACCCGTTCTTTCGACATGAAGATGCCGAAAGAAGTAAACCGCATGATTACGGACGGACTATCCGACTACCTGTTTACAGCCGGTATGGTTGCCAACCGCAACCTGAACCAGACAGGAACGGAAAGTGAAAACGTATATTATGTAGGCAATATCCTTATAGATGCCATCCGCTACAACCGCAACCGCTTGCTCAAACCGATATGGTTCTCCGTACTGGGATTGCAGGAAGGCAATTATCTCCTGCTCACCCTCAACCGCCGCGTATTGCTCAATGACAGGGAGAATCTGAAACGACTAATGGAAACAATCATTGAAAAGTCTGCCGGCATGCCTATCGTAGCACCGCTGCACACCTACGTGCGCAATGCCATCAAAGAACTGGGCATCGAAGCTCCGAATCTGCATATCATGCCGCCACAGAACTATCTTTTCTTCGGTTACCTGATTAATAAGGCAAAAGGTATTATTACCGACTCCGGCAACGTGGCGGAAGAAGCAACCTTCCTGGGTATTCCTTGTATCACCCTCAATACGTATGCCGAACACCCGGAAACGTGGCGTATGGGAACCAACGAACTTGTCGGAGAAGACCCGGCTCTACTTGCCAAAGCAATGGATACGCTGATGAAAGGCGAATGGAAGCGCGGCGAACTCCCCGAACGTTGGGACGGACGCACCGCAGAGCGTATCGTACAGATTCTATCAAGCAAATAACAACAACCTTACTTGCCCTATTCTGTCAAGCGTAGGGCAAGTAGTTTCAATACGCTTTGGAACTAAGTGTTTCAAAGTATGAAACTTTAGTTTCTTACTGTTGAAACTCTAGTTTCTCACCGTTGAAACTTTAGTTTCTTGCCGATGAAACTCCGGTTTCAAGTAATGGAAACAATAGTTCCAAGTAATGGAACAAATAGTTTCAACGGATGAAACTAAATCTGAAACTAGTTGTTAAATATATATGTCCGAGGCTGACTTATTTGAACATCGGGTGATATATGCTTGTAAACAACCAAAAACGATGGGTAAAAAAAGTTATATATTCTCTCATCATGAGAGTTATTTGTTAACTTTGCACCCTACTACGAACGTTATGAGACAACGATATAACAAAATACTTATACTGCTCTTACTTGTATTGGCAGCTTCAAATGCGTTTGCACAGCAAATAAAGGGGGTAGTTACTGATTCAGTGACACATGAACCGTTAATGTATATCTCTGTTTACTATCAGGAAAAAAGAGATATGGGTACTATCACCAATATTGACGGGGAGTATAGTCTTGAAGCACGCAGAAATGGGGGAACACTGGTTTTCTCCGCCATTGGTTATGTCAGCAAAACTGTGAAAGTCAGTTATGGCAACCAAACAGTCAATGTCCAGTTAGCTCCGGACAATGTAATCCTGAATGAAGTCGTTGTAAAACCACAAAAAGAAAAATACTCCCGCAAGAACAATCCGGCAGTCGAATTCATGAAAAAGGTTATCGAGCACAAGAAGGCGCAAGTCCTCGAAGTGAACGACTACTATCAGTACGACAAGTACGAGAAGATGAAAATGTCTATCAACGACCTTACCCCGGAAAAACTCGAAAAAGGTATCTACAAGAAATATTCCTTCCTCAGAGACCAGGTGGAAGTATCAGAAACTACGAACAAGTTGATTCTCCCCATTTCCGTCCAGGAGACGGCTTCACAAACTATCTATCGTAAAAATCCCGAAAATAAGAAAATCATCATCAAAGGAAAGAATTCCAACGGTATCGAAGAATTCTTCTCAACGGGAGATATGCTCGGTACTGTTCTGAAAGACGTCTTTGCCGACATTAATATTTATGATGACGACATCCGCCTGCTCCAACAGCGTTTCGTAAGCCCTATCGGCAACAATGCCATTTCTTTCTATAAATATTATCTGATGGACACATTGATGGTGGACAAGCGCGAATGCGTACATCTGACTTTCGTTCCACAGAATTCGCAGGACTTCGGATTCACCGGACATTTGTATGTACTGAACGATTCTACATATGCCGTCCAGAAATGTACGATGAACCTGCCTAAAAAAACTGGAGTAAACTTCGTCAACCGCATGGATATCGTGCAGCAGTACGAACAGCTTCCCAACGGTAACTGGGTATTGTCCGACGATAATATGACCGTAGACCTTTCCTGGAGTTCCAACAAAACAGCAGGTGGATTGCAGGTGGAGAGAACCACGAAATACAGCGATTATAAATTCGACCCTATCGAGCAACGGCTTTTCCGTTTGAAAGGAAGCGTGATAAAGGAAGCGGATATGCTTTCGAAAAGTGATGAATACTGGGCGAGCGTCCGACAGGTGCCGCTGACGAAGAAAGAAAGTACAATGGACGTATTCGTCAACCGTCTCGAACAGATTCCGGGATTCAAATATATCATCTTCGGAGCGAAAGCCCTGATTGAGAACTTTGTGGAGACAGGCAGCAAAGGTCATCCGAGCAAAGTGGACATCGGCCCTATCAACACCATGATTTCAAGCAACTACATCGACGGAACCCGTTTCCGGTTGAGCGGTATGACTACGGCTCATTTCGACAAACACTGGTTCTTGAGTGGCTACGGCGCCTACGGTCTGAAAGACGAGCGATGGAAATACAGCGGTACGCTGACTTATTCGTTCAATAAACGTGATTATGTGGTTTGGGAGTTCCCGAAACATTATATTTCGGCAACGTATAGTTATGATGTAATGTCGCCGATGGATAAGTTCCTGTTTACGGATAAGGACAATATCTTCCTGTCACTGAAAACGACGACGGTAGACCAAATGTCTTATATGCGTGACGCGACCGTCAACTACGAACTCGAAACGCTTACGGGATTTGGAGTGAAAGCGATGCTCCGCCACCGTAACGACGAGCCTACCGGAAAATTGGAATATCTGCGTAATGACGCTGCGCAAACCCGTGTACATGACGTTACGACTACCGAAGCGAGCCTGACGCTGCGTTATGCGCCGGGCGAATCTTTCGTCAACTCCAAGCAACGCCGTGTGCCGGTATCGCTGGATGCCCCTATCTTTACACTTACTCATGCAATGGGATTCAAAGGTGTATTGGGCGGAGAATACAATTTCAACCGCACAGAAGCAAGTGTGTGGAAACGCTTCTGGCTTCCCGCTTCCTGGGGTAAGATAGATTGCAGCCTGAAAGCAGGGGCGGAATGGAATACAGTTCCTTTCCCGCTGTTAATTCTGCCGGAAGCCAACTTATCGTACATCACGCAGCGCGAGACGTTCAACCTTATCAATAACATGGAATTCCTGAATGACCGTTTCGCTTCCGTGTCCTTGTCTTATGACATGAATGGGAAACTATTCAACCGTATTCCGCTTATCAAGAACTTGAAGTGGAGAGAGATGTTCCGCGTCCGTGCATTGTGGGGGACGTTGACAGATAAGAACAATCCGTTCAAGAGCAGCAATTCCGATTTGTTCCGTTTCCCGACACGCGACGGTAAATTTACCAGTTTCGTGATGGATCCGAAAGTGCCGTATGTCGAAGCAAGTGTCGGTATCTACAACATTTTCAAGTTGCTGCACGTTGAGTATGTACATCGTTTCACCTACCGTGACAATCCGGGTATCAACAAGAACGGTATTCGTTTCATGGTATTAATGGTATTTTAAGAATTATGCAACCTTTAGCAGAGCGGCTACGGCCGAAGACTTTAGACGATTATATTGGCCAGAAACATTTAGTCGGGCCGGGTGCTGTCTTGCGCAAGATGATTGATGCAGGACGCATCTCTTCTTTTATCCTTTGGGGCCCTCCCGGAGTGGGTAAAACAACGTTGGCACAAATCATTGCCAATAAACTGGAAACTCCGTTTTATACATTGAGCGCCGTAACTTCCGGTGTGAAGGATGTGCGCGAAGTGATAGACCGTGCCAAGAGTAACCGTTTCTTTTCACAGTCCAGCCCTATTCTGTTTATTGATGAAATTCATCGGTTCAGCAAGTCACAGCAGGATTCTTTGTTGGGAGCGGTAGAGAACGGAACTGTCACGCTGATTGGCGCGACAACGGAGAATCCGTCGTTCGAGGTTATCCGCCCTCTCCTGTCCCGTTGTCAGCTTTATGTGCTCAAATCATTGGAGAAGGAAGATTTATTGGAACTTCTGCAACGTGCCATCGCTACGGATACCGTACTGAAGGAACGCAAAATCGAATTGAAAGAAACAACAGCCATGTTGCGCTTCTCCGGTGGGGATGCCCGCAAATTGCTTAATATACTGGAACTTGTCGTTCAGTCGGAAACCGAAGAAACGGTGGTTATCACCGATGAGATGGTGACTGAACGGTTGCAGCAGAATCCGTTGGCATACGATAAGGACGGGGAAATGCATTATGATATTATCTCTGCTTTTATCAAGTCGATTCGCGGAAGTGATCCGGACGGAGCTATTTACTGGCTTGCCCGTATGGTGGAAGGTGGCGAAGACCCTGCTTTCATTGCCCGCCGACTTGTCATTTCGGCTTCGGAAGATATCGGGCTGGCCAATCCGAATGCGTTACTTATTGCCAATGCCTGCTTTGATACGTTGATGAAAATCGGTTGGCCGGAAGGACGTATTCCTTTAGCGGAAGCTACGATTTATCTGGCAACGAGTCCTAAAAGCAATTCGGCATATAGTGCGATTAATGATGCGTTGGAGTTGGTTCGTTCTACCGGAAATCTGCCTGTTCCGTTGCATCTGCGCAATGCGCCTACAAAATTGATGAAACAATTAGGATATGGACAGGAATATAAGTATGCACATAGTTATGAGGGCAACTTTGTAAAGCAACAATTCCTGCCGGATGAATTGAAAGATAAACGGATATGGCAACCGCAAAATAATGCTGCGGAACAGAAACATGCCGAACGGATGATACAGTTGTGGGGAGACAAGTTCAAGAAATGATGTTTTTCAGGCACGGATTACACGGATTTCACGGTTTCTTAAAATATGATTCTGCAAAAAGCAGCAGCGTTATCCGTGTAATCCGTGCCTGAAAAATCAATCTCTTGTTAAAGAAAGACGTATAACAGACGTATAACATATTATTAATATAAAAATTGAAATGAAGATTGTAGTTTTAGACGGTTTTGCCGCCAATCCCGGTGATTTGTCCTGGGAAGGTATAAAAGCTCTCGGAGAATGCACGATTTACGATCGTACCGCTCCCGAAGAAGTATTAGAACGTGCAGCCGGAGCAGAAGTGCTTCTGACTAATAAAGTAATCATCAACGCAGACCACATGGCTGCACTGCCCGAACTGAAATATATCGGCGTATTAGCTACCGGATACAATGTAGTCGACACTGCTGCCGCCAAAGAACGGGGAATCATCGTTACTAATATTCCTTCATACAGCACCGCCTCTGTTGCACAGATGGTATTTGCACATATTCTGAATATCACTCAACAAGTACAACACCATTCTGAAGAAGTACACAAAGGCCGTTGGACAAACAGCAAGGACTTCTGCTTTTGGGATACTCCGCTGATGGAACTCAGAGAAAAGAAAATCGGACTGGTCGGACTGGGAAATACCGGATATACAACTGCACGTGTCGCCATCGGTTTTGGAATGCAGGTATATGCATTGACTTCAAAGTCACACTTCCAGTTGCCACCGGAAATCAAAAAGATGGATTTAGACCAACTGTTCAGTGAATGTGATATTATCAGCTTGCATTGCCCGCTTACTCCCGAGACACGCGAAATGGTGAATGCCCGTCGCCTTGCTATGATGAAGCCGACTGCTATCTTAATCAATACCGGTCGTGGCCCGCTAATCAACGAACAGGATCTGGCGGACGCATTGAACAGCGGTAAGATTTATGCAGCCGGAGTGGATGTTCTTTCTACTGAACCTCCTTGTGCGGACAATCCATTGCTGACAGCAAAGAATTGCTATATCACTCCGCATATCGCATGGGCAACACTGGAAGCCCGTGAACGCTTGATGAATATTGCAATCGGCAACTTACAGGCATATGCTGCCGGAAAGCCGGAAAATGTAGTAAACAAATAAGAAGGTACGGACTAGCAATAAATAAGAAGAGGGTGTGTCAAAACCCTTACAAATTAAAAATCATCCTCGCTACAGATAGTTGTAGTGGGGATGATTTCGTTAAAAGCTCCGGGATTCCTTTAGTACGAATGTCCGCCTTCGTCCATCTCTTTCTCCGTAATCTTGTGACGGTCGATGCTACGCCAAGCGTAGAATATATAAGCTATCACAAACGGGACGAGAATGGAAACATAAGCCATTGTCTTCAAAGTAAACTCACTGGAACAGCTATTGGCTAACGTCAATGAGCTTTGCAAGTCTGTATAAGACGGATAATAAGCGGTGTTATTATATCCTGCCACCAACAGCAAAGACAATACGGTCAACACCGTACCGATTCCCGTAAACCAAATTCCTTTATCAAACGTCTTTTTGAGTAAAGTCTTTCCGATGCCAAAGAGAACCAAAACAACTCCTATCAGAAATAAGACAAGAATTATCGGCATTTCGATAAAGTTAGTGAAATACTTGAATGGCTGCATATAAATCTCCTGCGTATCCGGATTCACAGCAAAGCCGTCGGAAACTAACGTGCGGATGACAAATGACAAGAAGAATACCAGAAATAAGACTGTATTGTTCCGCACAGCTCGACGGCATTTATCTGTCAGTTCCTTATCCGCTATATTATTAATAAAATAAAGCGCACCCAGGACGCGGGCAAGGAAGAATACAGCCAGTCCTAAAATCACATTCCAGATATTAGTCAACGCATCCAGTCCGTGCCATCCATTTCCCCAATGGCTGATAACCGGCATAATGGTATCCGTCATATTTGCCTTATTGATATAGAAATCAGAACCCGTGAAGAAAGTAGCTACCGCTCCGCCAAGCAACAACGGGCCTACTACCCCATTTATCACGAGGAAAGTCTGATACGTCTTCTTACCCAACAGATTTCCCGCTTTACTCTGAAACTCATAGCTGACAGCCTGCAACACAAAACTGAAAAGAATTATCATCCAAAGCCAATAAGCGCCACCGAAACTGGTACTATAAAATAACGGAAAGGAAGCAAAGAAAGCGCCACCGAAAGTAACTAACGTAGTAAACGTAAACTCCCACTTACGTCCGGTAGAGTTTACCATCATTTTACGATGTTCTTCCGTCTTACCGAGACAGAACAACAATGAATTACCGCCCTGCACAAACAATAAAAACACAAGGATAGCTCCCAGCAAGGAAACGACAAGCCACCAATATTGTTGTAGAAATATATACATAGTCTTTACGATTAATGGTTAGTATTAGCATTATCTCCCGTATCCGGGCCTTTCCTGATGGCCTTTACCATGATTCCGGCACCTGCAATCAACATTACCGTAAACAAGAGCAGGAAGATAAAGAAAGTAATCTGCACGGAGCTTACATCCAGTTTGGAGATAGCGGCCGACGTAGGCAGCATGTCACGGATAGCCCACGGCTGACGGCCGCATTCGGCAACCACCCATCCGGCTTGTCCGGCAATGTATCCCAAAGGAATAGTCAATAAAGCAATCCAATGCATCCATTTCATTTTACTCAAATCCTTCTTATAGACAAAGAAAAGGACAACGATAAAGAACAAGATAAAATATCCACCCAGAATCACCATTATACGGAACGCGTAGAAGTTCAGGGGAACATTCGGAACCAATTGGTTCACATCTTTAATATATCCGTAACCGAAATAAGGAATATTCTCCTGTAATACTTTGTAAGCCACTTGCGCATCTTCTTCATTTCCTGCGCTCTTGGCGGCACGGTAGGCAGCCAAGGCACCGATAGCCGTTTTTCCCCGTTCTATTTTCTCGGCAGCCGAAAGGGCTTTTGTACCGTCTTTCATCTGATAACCGCCTTCGATGATATTTGCGATACCCGGAACGTAACCATCCACATCACGTTCGGCAAGGAAAGAAAGCATGCTCGGTATTTCAATGCGGAAAAGGAACGGGTCTTTTCCGTCGTTATAAGTTTTCTTTTCAGGATTCAGCATGCCGATTCCTACCAGTCCGACATTCGTCCCCCCTTCATACAAACCTTCCACGGCAGCCAACTTCATCGGTTGTGTCTGTGCAATCTGATAACCGGAGCCGTCGCCAGTCCAGGCAGACAATAAGGATGCCACTAATCCGAAGATAGCGCCAATCTTGATACTGGCAAGCGCAAACTCACGATTGCGTTTCTTCAGCAAGTACCAACAACTGATACCGACTACAAAGATAGCGCCGAGCACCCAGCCGGATAATACGGTATGAAAGAATTTATTGACAGCAACGGGTGAAGTTGCCACTGCCCAGAAATCGACCATCTCATTACGAACGGTATCGGGATTGAATTCCATCCCCACCGGATGTTGCATCCATGCGTTGGCAACGAGAATCCACCAGGCAGAAATCGTTGCTCCCAATCCTGTGAGCCAGGTAGAAGCCAGATGGAAACGTTTACTTACTTTCCCCCAACCAAAGAACATCACGGCAATAAACGTGGCTTCCATAAAGAATGCCAAAATACCCTCGATAGCCAATGGCGCACCGAAAATATCTCCTACAAACCAGGAATAATTACTCCAGTTCGTGCCAAACTCAAACTCAAGAATCAAGCCGGTTGCCACCCCGATAGCGAAGTTGATACCGAATAGCTTCATCCAGAACATCGCGGTTTTCTTCCAGAATTCTTTGCCTGTTTTATAATACAGCGTCTCCATGATGCCCATCACCACTGCCAGTCCGAGTGTGAGAGGAACAAAAATCCAGTGGTACATTGCTGTCATCGCAAATTGGGCTCTCGACCAATCGATCAGCGAGGTGTCAATACTTTCAATCATAATCTTATGTAGTTTAAGAGTTAAAAATCAGTGGTTTTCTCCGGAATGGCACGTTGTATCAGTTCGTTGCCCACATAGGTTCCCTTGTCGGCATCCGTAGGATGGTCGCCGAGGAAATCAGGAAAAAAGAATAATTTGAGGATGAAGAACATAACGAATAATTTCAGCAGGATAATAATCCACAGCGTACGACCGAGTGTCATACTACGGAAACCCTCTAAATAGAAGTTCCAAATAGAAAGTAGTGTATTCTTCATATGATGACGTTCTAATTTTGTAATAAGTACAAATATACAATTTTTATAATTAAAACAAACAAATCCCCCGAATTGTTGCAAGATTTGTTGTGTTTTTCCAATAAAATCTACCTATCGACAGAAAAAAAACATTTAACGGCAAAATTCCGTATTCCGTCTATCGCTTTTGCAGCTAATATAATATGTACGTACCTTCGTTACCAGTAAATCAATAGAAGTATGAATATGATAAATGTAAGAAGATTGACAGTGATGGCATTTCTTGGCGCAGGTATGCTTCCGGGCATATCTGCACAAGAATCTCCGCTGCAAGCCGATACACTGAACGAAGCGAAGCTCCCTGCCCAATGGGATTTACAATCGTGCATCGACTATGCTTTGGAACAGAATATTACTATCCGCAAAAACCGTGTAACGGCGGAAAGTACACAGATTGACGTAAAGACAGCTAAAGCTGCTTTGTTTCCCAGCCTTTCGTTTTCTACCAGTCAGCAGGTGGTGAATCGTCCGTATCAGGAGTCGAGCAGCCGGGTGAGCGGCAGCGAGATTATCAGCAGTAACAGCAAGACAAGTTACAATGGTAATTATGGCCTGAATGCTTCGTGGACTCTATATAATGGTAGCAAACGGCTGAAGACTATCAAGCAGGAACAACTGAACAACCATGTAGCCGAACTGGATGTGGCAACTTCCGAGAATACGATTCAGGAATCCATAGCCCAGGTTTATATTCAGATTCTTTATGCGGCCGAGTCTGTCAGAGTAAACGAAAACACATTGCAAGTTTCCATTGCGCAGCGAGATCGCGGAGAACAACTGCTGAATGCGGGAAGTATTGCAAAAAGTGATTTTGCGCAACTGGAAGCTCAGGTTAGTACCGACCGTTATCAACTTGTGACAGCGCAAGCCACTCTGCAAGATTACAAATTACAACTGAAACAACTGCTCGAACTGGACGGAGAGAATGAAATGGACGTCTATCTCCCCAACCTGTCCGACGAGAATGTGCTTGCCCCGTTGCCTACCAAGAAAGATGTGTATGTGAGCGCCCTCGCCATTCGTCCGGAGATTGAGGCAAGCAAGCTCAATGTAGAGGCTTCCGAACTGGGGATTGATATTGCAAAATCCGGTTATTTTCCGACTATCAGCCTTAGTGCAGGTATCGGGACGAATCATACGAGCGGCAGCGACTTCACTTTCGGCGAACAGGTGAAGAACGGATGGAACAATTCCATCGGCCTGTCCGTCAGTGTGCCTATCTTCAATAACCGTCAGACAAAGAGTGCCGTACAAAAGGCTAAGTTGCAACGCGAAACGAGTATGTTATCGCTGCTTGATGAACAAAAAGCTCTGTATAAGGCAATTGAAGGTCTTTGGCTGGATGCCAACAGTGCACAGCAGCGCTATGCGGCAGCCAACGAGAAGCTGAGGAGTACACAAATCAGCTATGACCTGATTAGCGAACAATTCAACCTGGGAATGAAGAATACGATAGAACTTCTTACTGAGAAGAATAACTTACTGCAAGCTCAACAAGAACAGCTTCAAGCCAAATACATGGCTATCCTGAACACGCAGTTGCTGAAGTTCTATCAGGGGGATAAATTAGCATTATAATAAATAAGTAAAAGCATAATAAACGAATGAAAACGAAAAAGATTATCTTAATCGCCGTGGCAGTCGTTGTGGTGGCAGGTGCAGGGATTTGGTTCTTTGCAGGTTCACCTGCAAAACACAAAGTCACATATGCCACTGTTACCGTGAGCAAAGGCGATATTTCCAATTCGGTGACTGCTACCGGAACCATCGAACCGGTGACGGAAGTAGAAGTCGGTACGCAAGTATCAGGTATCATCGACAAGATTTATGTAGACTATAACTCGACAGTTACCAAAGGGCAGTTGATTGCTGAAATGGATCGTGCCACTTTACAAAGTGAACTGGCTTCCCAACAGGCAACTTACGATGGTGCCAAGGCCGAATATGAATATCAGAAGAAGAATTATGAACGCAGCAAAGGACTGCACGAGAAGTCTCTGATTAGTGATACGGATTTCGAACAGGCTCTTTATAATTATCAGAAGGCCAAAAGCAGTTATGACAGCAGCAAGGCGTCTTTGGCAAAAGCGGAACGTAACTTGTCTTATGCAACGATTACTTCGCCGATTGATGGAGTCGTTATCAGCCGCGATGTGGAAGCCGGACAAACGGTTGCTTCCGGATTCGAGACTCCGACGCTTTTCACCATTGCTGCGGATTTGACGCAGATGCAGGTGGTAGCCGATGTGGATGAAGCCGATATAGGCGGTGTGGAAGAAGGCCAACGTGCGAGCTTTACGGTAGACGCTTATCCGAATGATACGTTCGATGGTGTAGTGACGCAGATTCGTTTGGGAGATGCAAGCAGTACGAGCAGTACAAGTAGCAGCAGTAGCACGGTAGTTACTTATGAAGTAGTAATCTCCGCTCACAATCCCGACCAAAAACTGAAGCCGCGTCTTACAGCGAATGTTACGATCTATATTCTTGATAAAAAGGATGTATTGTCCGTTCCGAACAAAGCTCTGCGGTTCGTACCGGAAAAACCTCTGATCGGCGCTAATGACATCGTAAAAGATTGCGAAGGCGAACATAAACTCTGGACACGTGAAGGAATGACATTCACCGCTCATCCGGTAGAAGTCGGAATCAGTAACGGTATATCTACGGAAATTATCAGTGGTATCGCTGAAGGCACGAAAGTGGTGTCCGAAGCTACTATAGGTGCATTGCCGGGCGAAAATATAGGGGGTGAGCCCAACAAAGAAAGTGGTGGCGAAAGAAGCCCGTTCATGCCGGGCCCTCCGGGCAGTAAAAAGAAAAACAATAAGTGAAAACCATGAAGAAAGTAATTGAAATACAAAATATCAAACGAGACTTTCAGGTGGGAGACGAAACCGTCCATGCGTTACGGGGCGTTTCGTTTACTATCAACGAAGGGGAGTTTGTCACCATCATGGGTACTTCCGGTTCGGGAAAGTCCACGCTGCTGAATATACTAGGCTGCCTGGATACTCCGACAAGTGGAGAGTATCTGCTCGATGATATTCCCGTACGCACGATGAGCAAGCCTCAACGTGCGGTACTGAGGAATCGTAAGATTGGATTCGTGTTCCAAAGCTACAATCTATTGCCTAAAACAACGGCTGTGGAGAATGTGGAACTACCGCTTATGTACAACTCGTCCGTCAGCGCATCCGAACGTCGCCGCCGGGCTGTGGAATCCTTGCAGGCCGTGGGACTGGGTGACCGTTTGGAACATAAATCCAATCAGATGTCCGGTGGACAGATGCAACGTGTTGCCATTGCGCGTGCGTTGGTGAACAATCCGGCTGTGATTCTTGCCGACGAAGCGACCGGAAATCTCGACACCCGTACCTCTTTCGAGATACTTGTCCTGTTTCAGAAGCTTCATGCCGAAGGACGTACAATTATCTTTGTAACGCATAATCCCGAAATCGCGCAATATAGCAGCCGGAATATCCGTCTACGTGACGGTCATGTCATTGAGGATACTACTAATCCGAAGATTCTGTCCGCCGCCGAAGCATTGGCTGCGTTGCCGAAAAATGACGAGGATTAATAATCATTCAATATGCCGATGTGCCAGTGCGCCCCATAGATTACGCAATCATAGGGCGGCAAACCGGCAAATCAGCATATTGACCAATTAGCAAATTATTTATTATGAATGGAACTAATTTATTCAAGATAGCTCTCCGGGCATTGGCGAACAATAAGCTGCGTGCTTTTCTCACCATGCTCGGTATCATTATCGGTGTTGCTTCCGTCATCACGATGCTCGCCATCGGACAGGGTTCGAAGAAAAGCATCCAGCAGCAGATTTCCGAGATGGGTTCGAACATGATTATGATTCATCCGGGAGCCGATATGCGTGGTGGCGTACGGCAAGACCCTTCGGCCATGCAGACCTTGAAGCTTGCCGATTATGAAGCCTTGCGAGATGAGACAAGTTTCCTGTCTGCCATCAGTCCCAATGTATCCTCATCGGGACAGCTTATTGCCGGCAACAATAACTATCCGGCATCTGTGAATGGCGTGGGAACGGAATATCTCGACATTCGCCAGTTGACGGTGGAAAATGGGGAGATGTTTACGGAAGCCGACATACAGAGTTCGGCAAAAGTATGTGTGATAGGAAAGACGATAGTGGACAATCTTTTCCCGGACGGAAGTGATCCGGTAGGCAAGGTTATCCGTTTCAGCAAGATACCCTTCCGGGTGGTAGGTGTGCTCAAAGCAAAGGGATACAACTCTATGGGTCAAGACCAGGATGCCGTAGTGCTTGCTCCCTATACTACCGTAATGAAACGTTTGCTTGCCGTTACGTACTTGCAGGGTGTGTTTGCCTCTGCTCTCACTGAAGATATGACGGAATATGCTACGGATGAAATCAGTACGATTCTTCGCCGCAACCATAAACTGAAGGAATCGGACAATGATGATTTCACCATCCGTACGCAACAGGAATTGAGTACGATGCTCAACTCCACTACCGATTTGATGACGACTCTGCTTGCCTGCATCGCAGGTATCTCACTGGTGGTAGGCGGTATCGGAATTATGAATATCATGTATGTATCTGTAACGGAACGTACCCGCGAAATCGGTCTGCGCATGTCAGTCGGTGCACGAGGGGTCGATATTCTGAGCCAGTTCCTCATTGAAGCCATCATGATTAGTATCACGGGTGGCATCATCGGCGTGATAATCGGCTGCGGAGCCAGTTGGATTGTGAAAAGTGTGGCGCATTGGCCTATCTATATCCAACCGTGGAGTGTGTTCCTTTCTTTTGCGGTATGTACCGTCACCGGAGTCTTCTTCGGATGGTATCCTGCCAAGAAAGCAGCAGATTTAGACCCGATAGAGGCTATCAGATACGAATAAAAAACTATCTTTGTCTTTATGAAACAAAACTTTACATCCGCACGTCGTCCCCTGGAGATACTGATACACATTATCAGCTGGGGGATTATGTTCGGTTTCCCGTTCTTTTTCGTTGAACGCGGGAACGGGAACATCAACTGGATGGCGTATATACGCCATCTTGCCGTACCACTTTCTTTTATGATTGTGTTCTACGTCAATTATTTCTTATTGGTGCCCCGCTATCTTTTCCAAAGTCAGGCTAAAAGATATGTTATCTATAATATTATCTTCCTATGTGTTGTCGGACTTTTACTTCATCTGTGGCAAAGCCTGACATTCGACCCGTCCTTCGCTCCCAGACCCAAACGACCGGGTATGCCGCCAGGATGGTTGTTCTTCCTCAGGGATATGTTGAGCCTTATCTTTACCATCGGACTGAGTGCCGCCATTCGTATGAGTGCCCGATGGACGCAGAACGAAGCTGCCCGCAAAGAAGCTGAACGAAGCCGTGCGGAAGCCGAACTGAAAAACCTGCGCAACCAACTGAATCCCCACTTCTTGCTGAATACGCTGAATAATATCTATGCTCTGATTGCATTTGACTCGGACAAGGCACAGGAAGCGGTGCAGGAGTTGAGCAAACTTCTCCGATACGTATTGTATGATAATCAGCAGACGTATGTACCGCTTTGCAAGGAAGTGGATTTTATCCGCAACTATATTGAATTGATGCGTATCCGCCTGTCGGCCAATGTACGGATGACTACTCAATTCGACATTCAGCCGGATAGTCAGACGCTTATTGCGCCGCTTATCTTCATTTCGTTGATAGAGAACGCATTCAAGCATGGCATCTCTCCTACCAAACCGAGTTTTATCAGTATTCATATTTCAGAGAATGCCAAGGAAGTGGTTTGTGAAATCCGGAATAGCAATCATCCCAAGACAGTGGAAGATAAGAGTGGTTCGGGTGTCGGATTGGAGCAAGTGAGCCGGCGGTTGGAGATACTTTATCCGGGGGCTTACACTTGGTCGAAAGGCAGCTCAGAGGATGAGTCTGTCTATGAATCGAGATTGAGTATTAAAATCAAAGAGTAGGTGGAAAACGTTAAGTATAAAACTTTAGATATAGAATAATATGGTATTACGATGTGCAATTATCGATGATGAGCCTTTAGCTCTCAGCTTGTTGGAAAGTTACGTGAACAAGACTCCGTTCCTGCAACTGGCGGGAAAGTATTCCAGCGCGGTTCAGGCAATGAAAGAATTGCCGGATGAAGAGGTAGATCTTCTGTTTCTGGACATTCAGATGCCGGAGCTTAACGGACTGGAATTCTCGAAGATGGTGGATTCACGCACCCGCATCGTATTTACCACCGCTTTCGGTCAATACGCCATAGACGGTTATCGTGTCAATGCACTCGATTATCTGCTGAAACCTATCTCATATGTAGATTTCCTGCAAGCGGCCAACAAGGCGCTTCAATGGTTCGAACTGGTGCAGAAGCCGGAAGAGATAGACAGCATCTTTGTGAAAAGCGACTATAAGCTAGTGCAGGTAGACCTGAAGAAAATCATGTATATCGAAGGGTTGAAGGATTATATCAAAATTTATACAGAAGACGTTCCCAAGCCTATTCTGTCACTCATGAGCATGAAAGCGATGGAAGAGCTTTTACCTTCCAGTCGTTTCATACGTGTACACCGTTCCTTCATCGTGCAGAAAGATAAGATACGTGTGATCGACCGCGGCCGCATTGTTTTTGACAAAACATATATCCCTATCAGTGACAGTTACAAGCAAGTTTTTCAGACTTTCCTTGACGAACGGAGCTAATGTTGGTTATTTTATCGGTGAAAATGCGATTTTTGTCGATTATGCTTTGTCAAAAGCCGTTTTATCCCTACCTTTGCAGAGAACAGAAAGGGATTGTGAAATTCCGAGAATAGAATAGTTTAGTTAAGTCTAGTTTAGTTTTTGTGTTGATAGCTCCCTCGTCGGCGGACGAACAAGGGAGCTATTTTTATATATTACAAGAATAATATTGCACAAAATATACATATTTTCCATAACTTTGCAGCGACAAAATATCACACAAATGGAATATGCTGTAGAAGAGTTGAAAAGTGCACTAATCGAGAAATGCGAAAGTGAAGGAATCTTGTATGCAATGGTTGCGGTAGACCGGCGTACGAAAGAGATAATTCTTCCGGATACTTTACAAGGAGCGTTGCAACATCCCGAATACTTTGTATGTACTTGCAGAAAAGTGAAAGAGAGCTATATAGTAGAGGAGATTACGAAAGTGTAACTCTCCTCTAGTCTTTTCATTTTTTTATTTTATTCGCCAAGTTCTCCCAGCAAATCATAGGAAGGAACGAAGAACAGTGTTCCCGTAATGGCTGTACTAAAGTCCAGCAAACGGTCGGTGTTGCCTACCGGATTGCCGATAAACATACTTTCGAGCATCTGGCGGGTTGTACTGAAAGTACTTGCATAGCCGATGAAGTATGTACCGTATTCACCTTTAGAAGTATTGGCAAACGGCATGTTGGCACGCACAATCTTCAAATCATCACCAATATTGGTAACGGCATTGTGCGCATTCTGCGGTTTCTCCTCGTCAGAGAGCTCAACATCGTTGAACTTACGACGGCCGATCACTTTCTCTTGTTCTTCCACAGGCAATGAGTTCCATGCAACCATGTCATGGATGTATTTCTGCACAAAGACATAGCTTCCGCCTGCAAAATCGGCATCTTCATCTCCTATTACCGCAAAGTGATAAGGATTTTCGTCAACGGCAGGATTCTCCGTCCCGTCCACGAAACCGATAATTGCTTTGCCATCCATGTATCTGAAGCCGTGAGTTTCGTCGACAGATTCTACCACGCCTTTAAGCTTCTCATCAAGAATGGAAGCAAATTCAAAGCATAGTCCCATCTGCCTGGCACGAATATGGAATAACAAGTCACCCGGAGTGGAAACAGCGGTGTACTTCTCTCCTTTTATTTCCTGAAAGGTAGCCAGTTCCTTCGGCTTGCCCTGTTCCGGGAAAAGTCGGCTCCATGCATCAGCGCCAAAGCCCATCGTGCAACTGAATTGCATATCGGGGAAACGGTTGCGCATACTGCGGATCATTGCCGAGAAGTTGGCACACACATCTTTCACCTTATCAGGCATATCAGGAGACTCCTTCAATTTGTAGACTATAAATATAACGTTCTCTCCCTGTTTCCCTGCTACATCCTGCGGGATGTTACCATGAAACAGATTTTGATTAGGATTCATATCTTTCTGTTTTATCTTTTAGCCGCGTTAACGAATCGTTTGATTTTAGTTCATATCCTTTTTACTCTGATCGCCAATATACAAGGCTGCCCCTTTATCCATAAAAAGTTCTACATTCCGTGCGTGATGGGCAATGTAAGCTGCCGGCCCCGTATCTCCCGAATTGCATATTTCCTCTACTATGTCCGCTTTGCCTTTCCCCGTTATCAGGAAAATGACATGGCGGGCATTCAGAATCGGATAGCCGGTCATTGCAATACGCTTCTGTCCGTTGCGGGGATGGCTGCTGACTACATAAATGGAACTGGAAGTCAGCAGGTCTTCCTGTCCGGGGAAAATGGAAGAAGTATGCCCGTCGTCTCCAGCACCCAACAAGATTATATCAAATTCAGGCCAGCCTTGTTTGAGCGGTACCTGCTGCCTGACTAATTCTGAATAACGAAGAGCTTCCTTCACCGGTTTCGCTTCGCCGCGAATACGGAAGACGTTCTCATAGGGAATGGGAGTCAGCCCTAAAAGTAGATTGCGCATCATCCCATAATTACTGTCCGAGTCATCGGGCGGCACACAACGTTCGTCCACCCAATAGATATGCATACGGTGCCAGGGAGTGATATCCATATACTCGTTCGCCCATAGATCAAACATCAGAGCAGGGGTGTTGCCACCGCTCACCGCTATATTGAACACCTTGCCCGGTTCTTCTTTCATAATTTCCACCAAGCGGAGTATCAGCTCACGGGACGTCTCTATGGACGAGGGAAAAACTTCTAATTTCATAATTCACAATATTGATCTGTGTTCGTCAAATTCTTACAGGGATTTGTCCAGTCGGCCCCATGTTCGTGCATCATGGCTTCACTTTCCAAAGGCCCCCACGTACCTGCAGGGTAGCCGTAAAGAGGTGCGTCAGGATTTTCTTTCCAATAACGGAGTACCGGGTCGAAGAAATTCCATGAGGCTTCCACTGCATCACTTCGAGTAAATAAGGTCGGATCGCCTTGGATACAGTCATCTATCAGGCGCGCATAAGCGTCACCGCTAGGTACACCACCCAACTGGGCATAACTGAAATCCATCGTCACCTGACGGACTTCAAAACCTGCGCCGGGGACTTTCATTCCGATCTTGAGCACTATTCCTTCGTTTGGCTGCAAACGAAGAATCAATTTATTCGCCCGTGGACAGTTGCCACCGGCACAATGGAACATCTGATGAGGTGTTTCACGGAAATGAACTACAATTTCCGTCACCTTTGTCGGCATCTGCTTACCTGTGCGGATATAGAACGGAACGCCGCTCCAACGCCAGTTGCTGATACCCAGTTTCATGGCAATATAAGTTTCCGTGCGCGAATCGGGAGATACGCCTTTTTCTTCACGGTAACCTTTCTTATTGACGGAAGCCGTATATTGTCCGCGAACGATATGTTCGTTCAAGTCGACTTCATTCAACGGGGTCAGAGATTCGTAGACTTTCACGACTTCGTTACGGAAGTTGTCCGCATTGAAGACAGCAGGCGGTTCCATAGCCGTGAGTGCCACAAGTTGGATAAGATGATTCTGCACCATATCACGCAGGGCGCCTGCCGTTTCGTAGAAGCCGCCGCGCTGTTCGATGCCGAGATTCTCGACTGCCGTGATTTCTACGTAGTCGATATAATTCCTGTTCCAAAGGGGTTCGAAGATACCGTTGGCAAAGCGGAAAGCGAGTACGTTCTGGGCAGTCTCTTTACCGAGGAAATGATCGATACGGTAAATCTGCTGTTCGTTGAAAACAGAAGCATAGATTTTATTCAGTTCGCGTGCCGATTCGAGGTCGTAACCGAAGGGCTTCTCTACGATGATACGTGAATGGGGAGTATTGAGTCCGGCTGCTTTCAGATGCAAGGGTACTACACCGTAAAGTGACGGCGGAGTGGCGAGATAGAACAGCAGGTTGTCGGGGTCTACCTCATTCGTTAACTCCACCAGTCGTTGGCGGAGTGTCGGGTAACCTTCTTCTTTTGCCGGATCCATCGGCAGGTAATACAGATGGGAAATAAAGGCATCCATCAGCGCCGCATCCTGCTCTTCGGACTTTACGAATGTCTGAAGTTCACCTAATATATAGGAACGGTAGTCCTCGTCAGAATAGATTGTACGTCCGATACCCAATATGCTATAATCTCCGGTCAACCGTTTTTCACGGAAGAGAGAGTAAAGGGCAGGCATCAGCTTACGCTTGGTAAGGTCGCCGGACGCACCGAAAATAATCATTGCAAATTTATCCATTGTCGCTTTTTTATCTCTTACTTATAAAACAATCTTATTACTTCACCATATACTGTCAAACGTTGTATGTGCCCGATTTCGTATCGCCACCGTGTCCTGTCCAGTTTTCATGGAAGAACTGTCCGCGCAGTTCGTCCTTACGTTCGAACGTGTGCGCGCCGAAGTAGTCACGCTGTGCCTGCACAAGGTTGGCGGGCAAATCGGCGGAAGTGAGCGAATAGAAATAATTCAAGGCAGAAGAGAAAGCGGGAACAGGAAGCTCTTCTTTCATAGCTTCGGCCACGAGGCTCTTCCAACCGGGGAGCAACGTTTTCATTTCTTCTTTGAAATAAGGAGCCAACAACAAGTGTTCAGGCTTGTCGGTGGCTTCGAAGGCAGCCGCAATGTCATTCAGGAATATACTGCGTATGATGCATCCACCACGCCACATACGGGCAATGGAAGCCAGGTCGAGATGCCAGTCAAAAGCGTCGGAAGCGCGTTGCAACACGGCGAATCCCTGGGCATAAGAGACGAGTTTGGAAGCATAAAGGGCAGAGAAAATATCCTTGACGAGTTCCACCTTGTTATATATAGGTTGTGTATGTTGGCACTGGAATTGTCTGGAAGCCAGGCGGCGCAAATCTTTCTGGGCGGAGAGACTGCGTTCGAACACGGCCGTAGCAATCAGTCCTAGCGGCATGCCTAGTTCCATGGCATTGATGACCGACCATTTGCCTGTCCCTTTCTGTCCGGCAGCATCCAGTATCTTGTCTATGAGATAACCACCGGCTTTGTCTTTATGACGCAAGATGTTGGCGGTGATTTCGATAAGGTAACTGCGAAGTTTGCCTTCGTTCCAACGGGCGAAAACATCCGCCATTTCCTCGTTGTTCAAATCGAGCAGTTTCTTCATCACCCAATAGGCTTCGGCAATCAACTGCATATCGCCATATTCGATACCGTTGTGAATCATCTTCACGAAGTGACCGGAACCTGCCGGCCCCACCCATTGACAGCAAGGAGTACCGTCCGGCGCTTTCGCCGCAATGCTCTGAAGAATCGGTTTCACTTCCGGCCATGCTTTTTCCGAACCACCGGGCATGATGGAAGCACCGTTCAAAGCGCCTTCTTCACCACCGGACACACCGCTGCCGACAAAAAGGAAACCTTTCGACTCGGCAAGCTTGACACGGCGGTTGGTATCTTCATAATTGGAATTACCACCGTCGATAAGAATATCTCCAGGTGAAAGTAACGGAAAAAGCTGTTCTATCAGTTCGTCTACCGGACTTCCGGCACGAACCATCATCATTATTTTCCGGGGGGTAGCTATTGAGTCTACAAAAGCTTTTATATCTGTGAATCCTTCGATATTCTTACCTTTTGCACGGCCGTTCATAAAGCGGTCTACTACTCCTTCTTCCACTCCGGGAACGGTACGGTTATAAACTGAGACATGCCATCCCTTACTTTCCATATTTAAAGCTAGATTCTCGCCCATCACGGCCAAGCCGATAAGTCCGATATCTGTTTTATTCTGATTTGCCATAACTTGTATATTTTGTAACAATGTTTATCATAGTAACAATTGAAATGAACATTTGTTCGTAATATTTAGATTAAAATATTATTTTTGCGGGCAACAAATAAAAGCAAGGATGAAGAAAATCAGAATCGGTTTATTGACCCGTATTGTTATCGCCATCATTCTAGGTATTGCCATCGGTACCTTTTTTCCGGCTCCGTTGGTACGGATATTCGTCACTTTCAACGGTATTTTCAGTGAGTTCCTCAATTTCTCCATTCCGCTGATTATTCTCGGACTGGTCACCGTGGCTATCGCTGACATTGGCAAAGGCGCGGGAAAGATGCTGCTCATCACTGCCCTGATTGCCTATTTTGCCACTTTGTTTTCGGGTTTCCTCTCCTATTTTACCGGAGTCACGGTATTTCCGTCGCTCATCGAACCGGGTGTCCCTCTCGAAGAAGTGAGCGAGGCGCAAGGGATTCTCCCCTACTTCACCGTATCCATTCCCCCGTTGATGAATGTGATGACAGCTCTGATTTTTGCTTTCACTTTGGGACTGGGGCTGGCTTCGCTCAACAGTGATGCTTTGAAGAACGTGGCACGGGATTTTCAAGAGATTATCGTCCGTATGATTAGTGCAGTGATTCTGCCTTTACTCCCGCTTTATATCTTCGGTATTTTTCTGAATATGACACATTCGGGACAAGTGTATACTATCCTGATGGTATTTATCAAAATCATCGGGGTAATCTTTATCCTGCACATATTCCTGTTGGTCTTTCAGTATTCCATCGCCGCACTGTTTGTGCGCAGGAATCCGTTCAAACTGCTCGGCAGGATGCTGCCGGCTTATTTCACCGCATTGGGTACACAATCATCAGCCGCCACAATTCCCGTGACACTGGAACAGACGAAGAAAAACGGAGTATCGGTAGATATCGCAGGCTTCGTGATTCCGCTATGTGCCACGATTCATCTATCGGGCAGCACACTGAAAATCGTAGCCTGCGCATTGGCTCTGATGATGATGCAAGGGATGCCGTACGACTTCCCGCTCTTTGCGGGTTTTATCTTTATGCTGGGAATCACGATGGTGGCCGCACCGGGCGTTCCGGGCGGAGCTATCATGGCTGCTTTGGGAATCCTTCAATCCATGCTCGGCTTCGATGAATCGGCACAGGCTTTAATGATTGCGCTTTACATTGCGATGGATAGTTTCGGAACAGCCTGCAATGTCACCGGCGACGGAGCTATTGCGCTGATTATCGACAAAATGATGGGAAAAAACTGTGCTGAACGACTGTGCTGAAAAATAATTGGAAAGTGGTTTGCAAGGGTCATAGAAAATGACGACATTTGCACCCACATTTTCAATTATTAAATACATAGCGTATGAAAAAAGCCCTAATATCAGGCATCACCGGGCAGGATGGTTCTTATCTTGCCGAGTTTTTATTGCAAAAAGGTTATGAAGTACACGGCATTCTACGCCGTTCTTCTTCGTTCAATACAGGACGTATTGAACATTTGTATTTTGTACATGAAACAGAAACGTACTATTAATCTGCATTATGGGGATATGACAGATTCTAGTTCGTTGATTCGTATTATTCAACAGGTGCAACCGGATGAAATCTACAATCTGGCGGCTCAAAGCCATGTGAAGGTTTCGTTCGACGTTCCTGAGTACACTGCCGAAGCTGATGCTGTAGGTACACTGCGTATGCTCGAAGCTGTACGTATCCTTGGACTGGAAAAGAAAACCCGCATCTATCAGGCTTCTACTTCCGAATTGTTCGGTAAGGTGCAGGAAGTTCCACAAAAAGAGACAACTCCGTTCTATCCCCGTTCTCCGTACGGGGTAGCCAAACAATATGGTTTCTGGATTACCAAGAATTATCGTGAAAGTTATGGTATGTTTGCCGTAAACGGTATCTTGTTCAATCATGAGAGCGAGCGCCGCGGCGAGACTTTCGTAACCCGTAAGATTTCTCTGGCTGCCGCACGTATCGCGCAGGGAGAACAGGACAAACTGTATCTGGGTAATCTGGATGCACGCCGTGACTGGGGATATGCCAAGGATTACGTGGAATGCATGTGGCTGATTCTGCAACATGACGTTCCCGAAGATTTCGTGATTGCTACGGGAGAAATGCACACGGTACGCGAATTCGCGACGCTGGCTTTCAAAGAAGCGGGAATCGAACTCCGTTGGGAAGGTGAAGGCGTGAACGAGAAGGGTATCGACGTAGTTACCGGAAAGACAATGGTAGAAGTTGACCCTAAATATTTCCGTCCGTCGGAAGTGGAACAATTATTGGGTGACCCGACTAAAGCAAAAACTTTGCTGGGATGGAATCCGTGCAAGACTTCATTCGAGGAACTGGTAAGTATCATGGTTCGCCACGATATGGAGAAGGTGAAACGCATGATAGCCAACAAACACTAAATGAATTTCATTTCACCACAGAAGACGCAGAGGACACGGAGGATTTTATTTTTTCCTCTGTGCCCTCCGTGTCCTCTGTGGTGAACTAATAAAAGATAAAATGGAAAAGAATGCAAAGATATACGTAGCAGGGCACCGCGGTCTTGTAGGGTCTGCTATTTGGAAAAATTTGCAGGATAAAGGATATACCAATCTGATAGGTCGCTCCCATAAAGAACTTGACCTACTGGACGGTGCGGCTGCCCGCAAGTTCTTTGATGAAGAACAGCCGGAATATGTATTCCTTGCAGCCGCTTTCGTAGGCGGTATCATGGCAAACAGTATCTACCGTGCCGACTTCATTTACAAGAACCTGCAAATTCAACAGAATGTGATTGGGGAAAGTTTCCGTCACAATGTGAAGAAACTACTCTTTCTAGGTAGTACGTGTATTTACCCGCGTGATGCTGAACAGCCCATGAAAGAAGATGTGCTGCTCACTTCTCCGCTGGAATACACGAACGAACCATATGCCATTTCCAAAATTGCCGGATTAAAGATGTGCGAGAGCTTCAACTTGCAATATGGTACTAACTATATCGCTGTGATGCCGACCAATCTTTACGGCCCGAATGATAATTTCGATTTGGAACGCAGTCATGTATTGCCTGCCATGATTCGCAAGATTCACCTGGCACATTGTCTGAAAGAAGGAAATTGGGAAGCTGTACGCAAGGATATGAACCTGCGTCCGGTAGAAGGCATCAATGGTGACAGCCCGAAGGAAGAAATTCTGGCTATTCTGAGAAAATATGGTATCAGCGATACTGAAGTGACTCTTTGGGGCACAGGTACTCCGCTGCGTGAATTCCTTTGGAGTGAAGAAATGGCAGACGCCAGTGTATTCGTCATGGAGCACGTAGATTTCAAAGATACCTACAAGGAAGGCGACAAGGATATCCGCAACTGCCATATCAACATCGGAACAGGTAAGGAAATCACTATCCGTCAGCTTGCCGAACATATCGTGGAAACCGTAGGCTACCAAGGCAAACTGACTTTCGACAGCAGCAAACCGGACGGTACTATGCGGAAGTTGACCGACCCTTCAAAGCTACACGCTCTCGGATGGCATCACAAAATCGAAATCGAGGAAGGCGTACAGAGAATGTACGAATGGTACTTGAAATAAGAGAAGCCGAACAATCTATTAATATGCTATCAGCATTATTATTTTTGCTGATAGCATAATTTGATATCATTATAGCATAATTGTTTTTCATTATAGCATATCTATTTTTCATTATAGCATATCAGATTATCATTATAGCATATCAGAACCGGCTCATAGTATGAGCTTAGATTTACCCTCTCTCCCACTCCTTTTCCAAAAATTCTTCACTCATAATTCTTCATTCTTAATTTAATTGCTATATTTGCACAATTTAATACCAAATGTGCAAAAAACAATGGAACAGAGTTTTATAGCTTACATTGAGAATAGTATCAAAAACAATTGGGACTTGGATGCCCTGACAGATTATAAGGGAGCCACCCTTCAGTATAAAGACGTAGCCCGCAAAATCGAAAAACTCCATATCATTTTTGAAGAAAGTGGAATCCGCAAGGGAGACAAGATTGCCGTCTGTGGAAGAAACAGTTCGCATTGGGGAGTCACTTTCCTCGCTACGCTGACGTATGGGGCAGTTATCGTACCCATTCTTCACGAGTTTAAAGCGGACAATGTACACAACATCGTCAACCACTCCGAAGCTAAACTGCTACTTGTAGGAGATATGGTATGGGAAAACCTGAACGAATCGGCAATGCCGCTATTGGAAGGTATCCTGATGATGAACGACTTCACCCTGTTGGTATCACGCAGCGAACGCCTGACTTACGCCCGCGAACATCTGAATGAAATGTTCGGTAAGAAATATCCCAAGAATTTCCGCAAAGAACACGTCGCCTATCACAAAGACGAACCCGAAGAACTAGCCGTAATCAATTATACTTCCGGAACGACCAGTTATTCAAAAGGAGTAATGCTCCCCTACCGCAGTTTGTGGTCGAATACTAAATTCGCCTTTGAAGTGTTGGAGCTGGAAGCCGGAGACAAAATCGTATCCATGCTTCCTATGGCACATATGTACGGACTGGCATTCGAATTCCTTTATGAGTTTTCCGTAGGTTGCCACATCTACTTCCTTACCCGTATGCCAAGTCCGAAAATCATCTTCCAGGCATTCGAGGAAGTCAAGCCGAGCCTGATTGTGGCTGTCCCGCTCATCATCGAGAAAATAATAAAGAAGAGCGTACTTCCGAAGTTGGAAACTCCGGCCATGAAGATATTGTTGAAAGTACCTATCATCAATGACAAGATCAAAGCGACGGTGCGCGAGGAAATGATCAAAGCGTTCGGCGGCAACTTCAAAGCAGTGATTGTAGGGGGTGCGGCTTTCAATCAGGAAGTGGAACAATTCCTGAAAATGATTGATTTCCCTTATACCGTAGGATATGGAATGACAGAATGCGGCCCGATTATCTGCTACGAAGACTGGAGAAGATTCAAACCGGGGTCTTGCGGAAAAGCCGTACCCCGTATGGATGTACGGGTTCTTTCTTCCGATCCGGAGAACATTGTAGGAGAAATCGTTTGCAAAGGCCCGAATGTGATGCTGGGATATTACAAGAATGAAGAAGCTACGCAGGAAGTGATTGACAAGGACGGCTGGTTACATACAGGCGACTTGGCATTAATGGACGAGGAAGGCAATGTAACGATCAAGGGACGCAGCAAAAACCTGCTTCTCAGCGCAAGCGGACAGAACATCTATCCTGAAGAAATCGAAGACAAGCTGAACAATATGCCGTATGTAGCCGAAAGCATTATCGTTCAGCAGAACGAAAAGCTCGTCGGTCTCGTTTATCCTGACTTTGATGATGCTTTCGCCCACGGCCTGAAGAATGAAGACATCGAGCAGGTAATGGAAGAGAACCGGGTAACACTGAATACAATGCTGCCGGCATACAGCCAGGTTTCAAAAATGAAAATTTATCCCGAAGAGTTTGAGAAGACGCCGAAGAAGAGTATCAAGCGGTATTTATATCAGGAAGCGAAAGGGTAAGGCAACTGAGCCGTAGAGGATATGACTTGAACCGAAGAAAAAAGATATAGAATGAAGATAAAGAAAACAATAATCACGGCAGCTATCCTGATGGCTGCCGTTTGTTTGCCGGCACAGAATAAAAGTGGCGGCATTAATATTTCCATCTGGAAGGATATTTGCACGCAGCCGCATGACAGCACACAGACAACTTATGTGAATATCGGTCTGCTGTCTACTATGAACCGCCTGAATGGAGTGGGAATCAACGCGTTGGGAAGCGTAGTCCACGGTGACATGAACGGAGTTCAGATTACAGGACTGGCAAACTTGGCAGGCGGGACGATGCGGGGTGTCCAAATAGCAGGTGTCAGTAATATCAGCGGAGACAATACCGTAGGATTCTCCACTGCCGGATTAGTTAACATAACCGGTGACGGTACACAAGGAGTAACCATAGCCGGACTTACCGGTATCGGCGGAGACAATACTTCGGGAGTAATGATAAGTGGATTTATGAATGTGACGGGAAACATGGCTTCAGGTGTCCATCTCTCCGGAGCAGCGAATATCACGGGACAGAGTTTCAATGGCATGATGACTTCCGGACTCCTGAACGTGGTCGGTGAAAATATGAATGGTTTGCAAATAGCCGGTATTGCCAATATTACAGCCACCAAGTTGAATGGTCTACAGATAGCATTGTGCAATTACGCTACAAAAGCCCGTGGACTCCAGATCGGACTGGTCAATTATTACAGGGAAGACATGAAAGGACTACAACTGGGACTGGTCAACGCGAATCCTGGCACAAGAATACAAATGATGGTATATGGTGGTAATGCTACTCCCGCCAATATAGGCGTACGCTTCAAGAACCAATTATTCTATACGATTTTGGGAGTGGGTTCCATGTACCAGGGATTGAATGACAAATTTTCTATCAGTGCGTCCTACCGTGCCGGTCTGTCCCTTCCTGTTTATAAAGGTCTCTCAATTAGCGGTGACCTCGGATACCAGCATATCGAAGCCTGTGATAACAAAGACGAAGTAATCCCAAGACGTCTGTATGCATTACAGGCACGCGCCAATCTGGAATATCAGATTACCAAGAAATTCGGTATCTTCGCGACAGGTGGTTACGGACTAACCAGATTCTATAATAAATCAAGTAATTACGACAAGGGAGCGATTGTAGAAGCCGGTATTGTGCTTTTCTAAACAGAATTACAATAAACATTGAGATGGAAACTACAATTAGAGAATACCAACCAACAGACAAGAATGCCGTAATAGACTTAATCAGGCAAAACACACCTGCATATTTTGCACAGGAAGAAGAAGCTGATTTTAGCAATTATCTGGATAGCGAACGTGAACTTTATTTTGTCCTATTGTTTAACAACGAGATTGTGGGATGTGGTGGAATAAACTTTACCGAAGATAAAACCTGTGGAAAAATAAGTTGGGATATCATACATCCCCAACACCAAGGCAAATCACTAGGGACACAATTACTTAAATATAGAATTGAAAAATTAAAGTCTGTCGGGAGCATTCGAAAAATAACCGTTAGAACCTCACAATTAGTTTATAAATTCTACGAAAAGCAAGGGTTTACACTGAAAGAAATCAAAAAAGACTATTGGGCTAAAGGCTTTGATATGTACAATATGGAATATAACGGACATTAATAATAAAAGTGCAATTCATTATAAATAATGAATTGCACTTTTATCCCTCGTATCAAGCAAATAAGAAAAATATTTTAAACGTTACCTGAAGCTATCAAATGGATGACTTCAAGGCTTTATCATTATTGTTCAATCACACTTTTTCTTTAATCAGCCCCGTACGATAAGCCACAAGCAACTTTTTCAAATCCTGAATCTGCGTCACCAGTTCTTTTCCTTTATCAGTATCCTTCACCATCATCCGCTGGGAGTTAAACTCCAAAACGAAGTTAGTTGATTTAATATCCAACCCTTCTTCAATGGCTTTCTGACGAGACTGGAACGGTTCATGCTGTACAAGCTGCATACCATGAGAATGATAAACAAGCGTATACCCTGCAATACCGGTTTCCGGCTGATAAGCTTTGGAGAATCCGCCGTCGATAACGAAAAGTTTGCCGTTCGCTTTCATCGGCTGTTCCCCCTGAATGGTTTTCACAGGCACATGACCATTGATAATATGCGAATGAGGGCCTGAAGCGCCAAATTCAGCCAGTATTTGGTCGCAAATGTCTTCCCGGTTACGCAATGTATAATAGTATCCTTTCTTCTCCTTATGCAGTTCTTTGTCTTCTACAAAATAACGTTCAAAAGTAGCCATCTTATCCTTGTCAAACAAAGGAGCTTCCGACCCGCACCACATATACCAGATATAATCCATAGCGAATTCCTTATCTTCTTCTCCTTCTTCGTCAAAGTAAGCAGTACGAATCAACTGATCGGCTTTATCCAGTAATTTACGTCCCCAGTACTCCTTACCCCGTATTTTGACATGCTTGAAGCTACCATCCTCGTTCAAAGGCACGGAAGCATGATAAAGCAGATTGGAATTGGAAACCAAATACATCCCGCCGTAGGTAAACAGGCAGCGCATATGCTTCTTCAGTTTCTCGCTATTCATAAACGAATAATGAATCTTATCCACCAATTCACGCTCTTCATCCGTCAGGCGGTAAGGGTCGGCAGGGTCGATGGTCGGGAAGTTCGTATCACGAAGGGCATATTCCTTACCTTCATAGACAAAGACGCCACGCTCAAAGTCAATCTTCTCGAGCAGTTTGCGATTTGCCATCCCGAATTCAGGACGACGGTCGATAATCTCAGCTTCCAGTTTAAACTGGATAATAGTGATCGCTTTATGCATCTGCGTTATCAAGCGCAAAGTCTTCTCATTGTAGTGAGCATCGGCAAAATTCATCTTCGGCATGAAGATAGAGCAGGGATCATCGGCATAAGTATCCATGGCGAAGGTTGCCAATGGAAGCAGGTTGATTCCGTAACCGTCTTCAAGTGTACCCAAGTTGCCATAGCGCATCGACATGCGGATAACGTTGGCAATGCAACTGTCGTTACCGGAAGCAGCGCCCATCCAAAGGATATCATGGTTGCCCCATTGAATATCAAAGTTGTGATAGTTGCACAAAGTATCCATAATAATGTGTGCGCCCGGCCCACGGTCATAGATATCGCCTACAATATGGAGAGAGTCAATCGTCAGACGCTGAATCAGGTTGCACATGGCAATGATGAAATCATCCGCACGCTTTGTAGTAATAATCGTGCTGATAATCACATTGATATAGGCATGCTTATTCGGCTCAATGGAAGATTCGTGCAATAACTCCTGTATAATATAAGAGAATTCAGCCGGCAGCGACTTACGGACTTTGGAGCGGGTGTACTTGGACGATACATTCTGGCAGACTTTCACCAGTTGGTTCAGAGTAATCAGATACCAGTCGTCCAAATCCTTTTCACGCGTTTTCACCAGTTGGAGTTTTTCTTCGGGATAGTAAATCAAGGTGCAGATTTCTTTCTTCTCGGCCTCACGGAGAGTATTACCGAATATTTCATTCACTTTACGTTTCACCGCACCCGATGCATTTTTCAGCACATGTTGAAAGGCTTCGTATTCACCATGTATATCTGTCAAGAAATGCTCCGTCCCCTTGGGTAGATTCAAGATAGCCTCCAGATTTATTATTTCCGTACTTGCATCGGCAATCGTAGGAAAACTTCGGGAAAGCAGTTGCAGATAGCGAAGGTCGCTCACAATGCTTTCAGGAGTTATATTACTTTGAGCAGTCATTTTATTATATTACAATTTACTAATTACCAATTATTTTGCTTCCTATGTTCTTTGTTTGGAATCATGCGATTCAATTATTCGTGATAAATATAGTACTTTTTATTCACAAGTCCATTATTTCTCAATTTTTAATTCTCAATTTTCAATTTAACAAGAACATCAACAGCACCTGCGCGATAATCACCCGCAGGAACATACACAGCGGATACACTGTCGCATAAGCTACAGACGGGTTGTCACCGGGAATTGTATCGTTTACGTAATTCAACGCCATCGGATTCGCCATACTTCCGCATAACATACCGGATACCGTTCCGAAATCTATCTTCATCATCTTGAAGGCTATAAAGCCAACCAAGACTGTCGGGACAATTGTCAATCCGGCGCCCAAAGCAATCCATAGCAGACCTTCCGGACGGAAGACAGTATCGAAGAAATGCGCTCCGGCATCCAGTCCCAAACAGGCAAGATACATCGAAAGTCCCAATGCACGCAGCATCAGATTCGCGCTACGGGTAGTATAGGTAATCATATGTATCCGAGGCCCGAATGTACCCAAAAGGATACCGACGATAATCGGGCCACCCGCCAGTCCCAACTTCACAGGAGTACTGACACCCGGAATGGAAAAAGGAATGGCACCCAACGCCAATCCCAACACAATGCCTATAAATATAACCACCAAATTAGGTTCTTTCAGGCTTTTGACCGCATTACCCAATACTTTCTCCACATTTTGGATAGCCGCTTTCTCTCCCACTACCGTCAACCGGTCGCCCAACTGAAGTATCAATTCCGGAGTGGCAAGCAGTTGTACGCCCGAGCGGTAGACACGGCTGATATTAATCCCATAATGATTTCTCAACCGGAGTGCACCCAGCTTCTTTCCGTTCAGTTCAGGACGGGTCACGACAATGCGCTGAGAAACCAAATCGCTGTCAATCGCATTCCAGTCAATGTCCTCTTTGTTCCAATCCGTATTTTCCTGTTCGCCGAAAAGCACGGTCAAAGCCAAGGCATTTTTTTCCGCAGTTATCACCAGCAGGCGGTCTCCTTCTTTCAAAACCTTATCGGAAGTCGGGATGCTGACGTGCCCGTCCCGCCACAAACGGGAAATGACAAACTTCGGGTAGCTCATATGAGCTATATCCTTGATGCTCTTATTGAAAATAGCAGGATTGTGTACTTGAAACGCTGCAATATAAGTTTTGTTCGCGTCGTCTTTCTCTTTTATTTCCAAATCTTCCTTGCGAACCAGTACTCTACGAATTAATAAAACGGCAAGAATAACGCCGACTACCCCCATCGGATAGGCTACCGCGCACCCTAAAGCGGGTGTGTTGCTCTCCATTCCCATCTGCTTCAAAGTCTGCTGTGCAGCTCCCAGCGCCGGAGTATTCGTGGTTGCCCCACAAAGGATACCAACCATATCGGGAAGTGAAACACCTGTGGCAAAGCTCGCCACCACCGTCAACAATGTTCCTAGAAATACGACTCCCAGTGCCAGCATATTCAGCGTCACTCCTCCTTTACGGAAAGAACTGAAGAAACCGGGGCCTACTTGCAGCCCGAGGGAATAAACAAATATGACAAGACCGAAACTCTCCGCGTAATTCAACATCTGCGGATCTACCGAAAGTCCGAAATGCCCGGCAAGGATGCCCGCAAAAAAAACAAAAGTGACTCCCAGGGAAACTCCCCAGAAATGCACTCTTCCCAAGCCCAAACCAATGGCAGAAATCAGTGAAAGTACCACAACAGCCTGTAAGGCAGAATGTTCGAGAAATAGACTATATAACCACTCCATGTATATTCAAACTAATAGGGCGCAAAGATAAAAACTATTTAGTCCCGTTCAAAACTTTTAAGCTTTCATTTCGCGCCCCATGTATGGTCTGATTCTTGTATCCTGAAATCTTATTGGCAACCCTTTTACCGCCTTACCTATTATTTTGTTTTTAATACTTGTGATATTCCTGTCTTAACCGTATTATCCTTTCTCTTTTTACCCGCATATTGACATCTGCCAACTTTTCACCTGTTACCTGTCGCTCTTATCTTTTATCTTTTTCCCTGATATTCCACAAAGTTATCCCGTCCGTCCAGATAACCGCTCAACCTGTTGCCACCGATATATACATCATCCAGATATGAAACATCGTTCGGGCCATAAGCCATGCGGATAGAAGTCTGTGCGTAATTCTCCCAACTCCAACGGAAATTATATTCAAACTGTTCCACAGCACCGTTAGGATATTCCACCCGTATATAGTCAATTCCGGTACGGTCTAAGAAAAAATCGAGTTCCTGACGGCAATAATTACCGTCCATATCCCGATAGAAACTTACCCATGTGCGGCTGCACAAATCAGCAGAACGATTGTAATACCCTGCGCCATTATTATCGCTATCATAAAAACTGTCAATTTCCACTTCGCAAGAAGTAAAGCTTACCATCAATACAGCCATCAAAGCCAAGCCTAAGTATTTGAATGTGTTCGTTTTCATATTCCTTTATTTTTAATGGTTCATTTATTATTATCTATCATTTATCTTTCGATATGACAAAAGTATAGAATGAATTTTCCTCCTGAAACTGAAAATTCCTACTTGTCAGGAGGAAATCCCCTAAAGCTTCCGAGCCTGACGGAGTCTATTTCAAAGAATTCTTGTATCTTTGCCCGTCACTAAAAAACACAAGAAAATCATCTGTCACATGAAGTCTATCAAATCCCATATCACTCAATTACTAAAATCTCTCAACGAGGGAGTATTTGAAAAAGAACATACCATCGCGCTCTCCCTGCTATCTGCCATGGCGGGTGAAAGTATCTTCCTGCTAGGCCCTCCGGGGGTAGCCAAGAGTCTGGTAGCCCGCAGACTCAAACTTGCTTTCAAGGATGCGGATGCTTTCGAGTATCTGATGTCCCGTTTCAGTACGCCGGACGAAATATTCGGCCCTGTATCCATATCCAAGTTAAAAGATGAAGACACATACGAACGAATCACCAAAGGATATCTGCCCACAGCCGCCATTGTTTTTCTGGATGAAATATGGAAGGCAGGCCCCGCCATTCAGAACTCACTCCTGACGGTTATCAATGAAAAGATATACCGAAACGGACAGTTCACAGTGCGTGTTCCTCTGAAAGCCCTGATCGCCGCTTCCAACGAGTTACCCGCCAAAGGTGAAGGATTGGAAGCGTTGTATGACCGTTTCCTGATCCGCCAGTTCGTAGGATGCATCGAACAGGAATACGCTTTCGACCAGATGATTTCCTCCACAAAAGAGATTGAGCCCGAAATTCCCGGAAAACTTCAGATAGACGATGAGTTATACTCTAAAATACAAGCTGAAAGTGAGAAGGTAGGAATCCACTATACAATCTTCGAACTGATTCACAATATCAAACGGGAAATTGAGCAGTACAATGCAGGACGTGATGAGAACACCCCGCCGATTTACATATCCGACCGTCGCTGGAAGAAAATTGTGAGTCTGCTCCGCACTTCCGCCTGTCTGAATGAGTCTCCGGGAATCCATTTCTCGGATTGTCTCTTAATGACCGCCTGCCTGTGGGACGAAGTATCCCAACTGCCCATTGTTGAAGAAATGGTGGAACAATCCATAGCACGAGGTATCAACGCCTATCTGCTGGGTGAAAAAAGACTGGAACAGAAACTGGATACCCTCAAAGAAAACATGAAATCCGAACATAGCCTGCGGGAAATCAGCGATCCGGGTATTCAGGTAGTAGATGCATTCTATCATCGTATCGAAGGGTATCATATCGCCGGAAACCTGCTTATATTCGCTTCAGACTATCAGTCTCTCAAAAAAGACAGCAACCGTTTATTCTATATCCAGCAAGATAAATTCCGTCCTGTCAACAAAATCCTGAAAGCCTATGACTTTGTGAAAAACAGGAACATCGCGCAAAAGAACATCTATTCTCTCCGAAAAGGAAAACGGTCTGTCTTTGTCAACAACCAGGAGTATCCGCTATTATGCTACGACAATTGCGATCCGCTACCGGCACAACAGGATGAAAGTACCCCGTTTGAATTTACCCTGCAAGAAGTCATCGACCTGCTCCAACAAATGGAAACAGAATACAAGACGATTTCAGAACGGGAAACCGCATACACCAAAGAACATCTTTTCCTGAGTCCATCACAGAAAAGCAAGATAAGACGAATCTTAGGAGAAACCGCGCATACCATCGAAAACTACCGGAACGAGCTTCGCATCATCGCCCATGCCCATGAACAAGAGAACAGAGAGTATTAGGCTCAAACACCTGCAAGACATTTATTACGAGAAATTGCAGGGAATAGCCTACGATGTGTACGACGAACAGCTACACAACCTGATTATCCGCCCCGAAGAACTGGACACGGATATTCATCTGTATTTTCGTCATACATTGCCTTCTTTGCAGGACTTCTACTCCCGCTATGCATCCCAATGGGAATATTTTCACGAAATGGATGAAGCGTCCGACACCAGATTTCTCCAATTCCTGAAAAACAGCGCTTATCCTTTTTCCATGAAATACCATCTGGTAGACCTGAACGTCAAGTATTATCTCCAGCGTTTCGCCGCAATCAGTCCGCGCACCAAAGAATGGAAAGCTCTGCGCGCCCTCTTTTTCGAGAAATGGAATACGTTACTCTCGAACAACGAGTTCAACTACCAAATGGAACATATCGAACAGCTCTGTGACGATTTCTACCGCCGTCAACTGTCACTATCCAGGAATCTCCCCGTTCGTGGCGGTTCACGTCTCGTCTGGCTGCTTCGTAACCATAAACAGATAGCGGAGCAAATACTGGAATATGAAGAAACAATCAAACGGAATCCGGTAATCCGCGAATTGGTAGAGATATTGGGAAAGAAACACCAAAGCAGCCGGAAACGTTTCAAGATGACTGCGGGAATCCATCGGGAACAAATCGTATCCCATGCCACACGTAGTGATATAACAGGTATTTGTGAAGGAAACGACTTGAACAGCCTTCTTCCTCTCGAGTACTGCTATCTGGCCGAAAAAAGCCTGCAACCCGTCTTCTTCGAACGTTTCATAGAAAAGCGGCTTCAGGTAATCGACTATCAATCGCACGAAAAACAACCCGTCAACGACAAGAAAACAGCAGGAAACGAAGTTTCCGAAGAAGCCGAAGGCCCTTTTATCGTCTGCCTGGATACTTCCGGCTCTATGGCAGGAGAGCGGGAAAGAATCGCAAAGTCAACCCTACTAGCCATCGCCGAACTGACGGAAGTACAGCACCGGAAATGTTACATCATCCTTTTCTCCGACGATATTGAATGTATCGAAATCACCGATTTAGGAAGCAGCTTCGACCGTCTGGTTGATTTCCTCAGCCAGTCTTTTCATGGTGGCACGGATATGGAACCCGTTATCACCCATGCTTTGCGGAAAATCAGTGAAGAAGGATACATGGAAGCAGACATTATTACCGTATCCGACTTCGAAATGCGTCCCGTCGATAATATGTTAGCCAAAAGCATAGAACGGGCGAAAGCAAAAGAGACAAAGATGTACGCCATTTCCTTAGGTGGCAAAAGCGCCGAAAACAGTTATCTGAAATTATGTGATAAATATTGGGAATATAGTGTTCAAACCGCCGAAAAGCTTAATAAAAATGGAATTGAAGAATCAAATATTTAATCAATGTTATAAAACATCTGTTTTTTCTTGTTTTATTTGCTAATTTCACAGAAGTCCGTATATTTGCAATGTGTTTTTCATAGTATTAGATT
>ERZ791731.205-NODE-205-length-38259-cov-3.27044_pt1 | contig 38259 bp, 31 predicted proteins | sample MGYA00509954_ERZ791731 | MGnify/ENA primary metagenome ERZ791731 (study PRJEB30046, sample SAMN00715134) | human gut metagenome | study: EMG produced TPA metagenomics assembly of the A metagenome-wide association study of gut microbiota in type 2...
TTTTATCTGTAATTGGTTTAGAAGTTTTATAAATATATTTCCCATTTTCTTTTAAATCTGCTATTGAAAGCCATTTATATTGTCCATTCCACATTTTTTCATCTTTTGTGCTAGGAGTAAATCCCATAGTTATTTTACTGATGTCTTTAGTATAAACCAAATTCCATTCTGGATAATCATTACCATTACTATCCTTAAATCTTAACTCTTGTGTGAAAATCTTTTGCATAACTCCCTTTTTATACTCTCTAAATAGTTCTAATTTTTCCTCTGTTAGAGAGATTTTTTTATCTATACTTGAAAGAAAATTAGCTATTTTTTCTTGTTCTTGAAGAGAAGAATAAGCAATTTTATATTTCTCAAAATCTTTTTGATATAAATGAACAATTGTTGAACCAGCAGTTAGTTGCTGTAAAAAATTTTTAAATCTTTTACTTAAAAAAGTATAATAAAAATATTTAGAATAATGATTCTCCTTTTCAATTCTTATTCTAAAAATACCATTATTTAAAGTAGCTTTTTTATTACCAATATTTTCTACAAATGCTAATTTTCCAATACTTCCATCTTTTGTTATTAGTATATCTCCCTCTTTTAATATTATATTAATATCTTGTAAATATCTTTCTTCTTCAACAAATTTTGCTGTATCCCATTTAATTTTATCTAAATAAAAATCAGTTCCTGTTATTAAATAAAACTCTCCTTTATCTAAATGCTCTTCTTTTCTTAAATTCTGCCAACCTATTCTAGCTTTCATAGAACATAGTTCTAAAATATTCTTCTCTTCCCACTCATCACTAAACTCTTTAAATCTTAACTTTGGTACTTTTCTCATAATAATATCTCCATTTTATTAATCACTTAATTTCATCATTATATCAATACATCTTTCTATTTCTAGCTTATATCTTATCCAACTTTCTAATCCCTTTGTTCCATGGAACATATTATTTCTGTATCTATATACAATATAAACTAAAAAATAAATTTTTTCTTCAGCACTTATCTTCCCAAATTCTTTTTTTAAAATTTGATAAAATTTACAAGAAGTATAACAATGACCATTGCATTTTGATTTATGACATAAATTCTTTCTTTTTTTATTTACTTCTTCTCCAATTTTATATCTCTTATAAAAATGATAAAAATGCTCCTCTAAGGTATTAATATAACAAACTTTTCGCTTTGCAAATTCTTCAATTTTCTTAAACTCCATAAAACTATCAAAGTTCTTTCTTTCAAATATTGTCCAAACAAAGAGATAGTTTAATGCAAAACTATTTTTATATAAACTATCCAATTTAAAAGTTTCTTTTATATTCAATTTATTACAAATCCATTTCTTGATATCGACTTCATTCATTTTTATATTTTTACCTTTCTCTACAACTATACATTTTTATATTTTTCTTTTAAAAATTTAGCTAAATTTAATAAATCTGGATAAACTGTTCCACCATTTATATTTAATTTTTCTAAAATTTCAAGAATACCTAACTTTAATTTTTTATCTATTATGATATGTTTTATAGGGGTTTGAATTTTTTGTTCAGAATATTTTTCATTTCTAGAAACTCCAACAAATATAAAACTACCACTTTGATTGTTAATTCTTTCATTTTGAGCTACCCCTTGAACTATATATGATTTTTCTATGATCTCCTTTTTACATTTTTCTTTCTCTAGACACTCTTCACATAATTTATTGATTTTTTTTGTTGGTATTTTCTCAAGACATCGTAACTCTTTAGATTCAAAATTTAAAATATCTTTTTCATCAGCTTCATAAACAAAGATTTCTCCATCAACCTCATTATTTCCTTCACAAGCAAAATAAAGTGCTATCAATGGATTTTCTGTAATATCTATTAGTCTAGTTGGATATCCAAAATGTTGCATAGTTGCAATTTGATTATAAATATATTTATCTTTTTCAAAAGATTTGGGCATTTTAGAAATTATTTTATAAAACATTAAATGTTCATTCTCTAAGTATCCTTTTTCTCTAGCTATACTAGCTGAAGGTAACCAAAGAGAATTATTTTGTCCTCTATAAAAATACTTTTTATTATTATCTTTAGAGGCAGAATTAATACTTGTTAATATTTTATTAAAACTAAATAATATATCGTCTGTATTTTCTGGTGTAAAAATAATTTCTAATTTATCACTATAGCTTTTATTAATATATAAATATTCAATTAAAGAATTTTCTTTCAATTTTTGATAATAAGCTATACTATCTATTGCTTTTACATATTTTTCTTTTTTTAATTTTTTAAACTCAATACTATTATATTCTTGAAAAAATAAATATAAAAAGTTATTTTTTTGAGTACTAATAATTTTGGGGTCAATTCCTTCAATACTTTTTAAAATATAATAAAATAAATACTCTTTATATTGTTTTTTCTTTTTCTCTTTAGTTAACTTACTTATATTAGAAATTGTGAATTCCCCTCTTATTGACATTTCCTCTATTTTAAGACTGTATTCATTTTCTTCTATTCTAATTTTATAGTTTTTAATTTTTTCTAATATTTTTTTATCAAAAATATTAAATTTAATAAGAGTAAATTTTAAATCAGATAATTTTTGTAATTCCTCTAATGTATCATAAAAGTATTTATATTTATTTTTCTCAAATAATTCTTTTAAAAAGCTACTTAATTCTTCACTCATCTCTTTTTCTAACTCTATAACACTACTAAACATTTTCCCCTCTTTTAATAAAAATTTTATTTTGTAATAGGAGCTTTTATTCCTAGCTCGTCACAAAAAGATTTAATAGTTTTATCTATCTCTTTCATTTCCTCATCAATTTTACCTATCTTTTCTACTATCTCATCAAGGTTGATTTCCTCTTCCTCTTCAAAAGTATCTACATATCTAGGTATATTTAGGTTATAATCATTTTCCTCTATATCTTCCATACTTACCTTTTTAGAGTATTTCTCTATTTCTTCTCTATTTACATAGGTATTTACAATCTTTTCTACGTCCTCATCTCTTAGATAGTTTTGATTTTTAGCTTTCTCAAAATCATTAGAGGCATCTATAAATAGAATGTCATCATCAGCTTTTCTATTTTTCTTGACTACTATTACACAAGTAGGTATTGATGTACCATAGAATATATTGGCAGGTAGCCCTATTATTGCATCTATATAGTTTTTATCCTTTAATAGATATTTTCTAATTACTCCCTCACTTGCTCCCCTAAATAGTACTCCATGAGGAACAATTACAGCCATAGTACCATTATCAGATAATTGATAAATCATATGTTGAATAAAAGCAAAGTCAGCCTTACTACTTGGAGCTAGTTTTCCATAAGAAGAGAATCTCTCATCAGATAAAAAGCTATCATCTGCACTCCATTTTTGTGAAAATGGTGGATTAGCTACAACTATATCAAATCTTTTCTCCAAATGTTGTGGGTCTTCTAAAGTATTCCCTTGTCTTATTTCAAAGTCATTAAATCCTACTCCATGAAGTATCATATTCATACGAGCTAGGTTATAAGTAGTAGTATTTAATTCTTGTCCATAGAAACTAGCTACATCAGTATATTTAGCTATTTTAAGAAGTAATGAACCAGAACCACAAGTTGGGTCATATGCTGATTTTACTCTCTCTTTTCCTGCTGTTGTAAGCATAGCAAGAAGTTTTGAAGCTTGTGCAGGTGTATAGAACTCTCCTGCCTTTTTTCCTGCATTACTAGCAAATTGCCCTATTAGATACTCATAAGCATTTCCTAATATGTCCATCTCTGTATCATCAAAGTTAAAATTAATCTCATTTAGGTGTTTGATTACCTCTGAAATCATCTTATTCTTATCATCTACTGTCTTTCCTAGTTTTAATGATGTTAAGTCCACATCTCCAAATAGTCCAGAGAAATCATCATTACTAGCTTGTCCATTAGTAGAATCCTCTATATATTTAAGAGCTAATCCTAAATCTTCTATGATAAACTCTCCATTTTTAGCCCTTTTTGCTAAAGTACCAAATAGATATTTAGGCTCAATAAAATACCCTATACCATTGATACAGTATTCTCTTACAGCTTCTATATAGTCATCTTTTCCCTCTATATCTTCAAATTGCATATTATCTTCTGCTAAGATGTCATTTCCTGTTTTCTCTATCTTCTCTGATAGGAACTTAAAGAATATTAGTCCTAATATATAGTTTCTAAATTCATCAGCTCCCATATTTCCCCTAAGATCTTTGGCTATTGCCCATAATCTTTTTTCTAACTCTGCTTGATGTTCTGACATAACTCCTCCCAAATTTACTCCGATTAAAAACATTTTATATCCTAAATTTATAAGTAATTTTTCTATATTTTAACATTTTATATCCCTTGTGTAAATTATCTAAATATTATATAATTTAGATGATTCTTTAATCTTGGAGGAAAAATATGTTAAAAGCTGATGAACCTCTTATTTATGCTAAAGATAATTCTTTATATCCAAAAGTAGAGGGAATAAAAAATTTAATTGAAACAAAAATAGACTTTTTAAAGAAGAATAATTTAATTGCTCTTTATGGAGAGTGGGGAAGTGGAAAAAGTAGTATCTTTAAAACTTTACAAAATGAATTAGATAAAGATAAATATATTCCTTTAATATTCCAAGCTTGGAAATATGAGAAAGATAGTAATCTTCCTCTTTCACTTTATGATTTTATATTAGATAATATTATTAGTGATAAAACTACTTTTAAAGCAGTATGTAAAGAAGGAATTAGAGATGCACTTTATTCTTTCTTTAGAGGAACTACTTTAAACTTTGAGTTTCTTTCTATTGATTTTGAAAAAATGATTAAAGCTTATGATGAAAAAAAAGATAATTCTTTATATACTTTAACAGAAAATTTTCTAGATAAATTTAAAGAACAAATAGATAAATATAGAAATAAAAAAGAAATAATTATTTTCATTGATGATTTAGACAGATGTGATGATGAAAATATTATTAACCTACTTTCTGCATTAAAATTAATGTTTAGTGTAGATAATATTATTTTTGTGTGTGGTATAGATAAAAAAGCTATTGAGCAAACTCTATTGAATAAATATAATGATGAGGAAAAAGCTAAAAAGTATCTTGAAAAAATATTCTCAATAAATTTTAATATAGAAAATAACATAAAAATAGAAGAGTTTTTTAATTCTACTGAAGATTTAGCTGAATTTAAATTTAAAGTATTTGAGGGATTGAATGAAAAAAATCCAAGAAATATTAATAGAATTTTAAATAAATTTAATATCATGTGCCAATTGATACCTATTGAACAAATTATTAATACTCATTTTAAATCTGAACCAAAAGAAAAAATTTCTGCTATTGAGATTATAGTCAAAGTTTATCTATTTTTAAAACTTATTTTTGAAGAAACAAAAATAATAGATAAAGTTGAAGTTAAAGATGATAATAGATATGACATTGATTCTATTTTTAAGAGATATCCAGAATGTCTTTATTTTAAAAATAATCAAATAGTTACAGGTAACCATATTAATATTATGCCCACAAAAATTCAATCTCTTTTCAATGCTGTTAAAAATACTGAATTGAAAAAAAATTTTATATGGTCTTTTGATTTAGATAATAATTCTATAAAAAGTAAAATAGTTGGTATTTTTTCTATAGAATTTTATAAATATTATTAAATAAAAATGGGGCTTCTATAAGACCCCATTTTTAAAATCTATTTCATTTTACTGTAGAAATATTTAATTTATTTTTTAAGCATTTATCACACTTCCTTTTTTCTCTTATAAATCCTTCTTCTTTTCCTAATTTATTAGCTATTTGATTTACTTGTTGTCTTGGGTATATTTTTAGTTCTTCACTTAAACAATCATCACATAATACTTTACTTGATTTAGTTATAAAATCTACTATTTTCTCTCTATTAGTCATTTATAACACCTCTTACAAGTAAATCTATAATATCTTCTTGTCTTTCTTTTAATATATCTGTATTCCAATCTTCTCTATTTAAATAAACTTCGTACCCCGATGGGAATAATAGCATATTACTATTTTTATATATTTCACTTTTCTTTTTAAAATCCGAATTACTTAATTTAGAATTTTTTCTCTTAGTTAAAAGAATTAGATTTCCAAGCTTATTTGTCCATTCATTTCTTTCATCATCTGAAAATTTTATTTTCCACTCACTATCTTCTTTTGGAGTTTGAGGTAATACATGCTCAATGGAGATAACTCCTGAGGTTCCTATGTTGTATTCTATATCATTATCTAATTTAAGATATTCTATTTTTAAAAGTAAATACTTACAATATCTCTCTCCATAAATATTACCATTTATTTTACTTTTAAAAATATCTACATCAAAGCTAAATAACTCTTTATTATTTAAAATATCAGTTTCAGTATTTGCAATCTCTATAGCTTTTAATATCTTATTCATATTCTCTAATCTTTTAGTTGGAGTTTCTTTGTTTATCCAATCTCCCATGAATTTGTTATCTAAAAGCTTTAAAAATTTATCTATAAATTTTAAATTAAATTTCTCATAATAGTATAATAAAGGTGGAATCCAATCTTCTGAATTAAATCCTGCTTTCATAAGCTTAATTAAATTTTTATATGAGCTCGGTATATTGTCTAAATTATAATTTAATTCAATTATTCTATCATAGTTATCAGAAGTATTTAAGAAGTAATCTATGCTCTCTTTTCCATAATTCATTATTTTATCTTTATATATTTTCTCCTCAAATTCTTCTAACAAATTTTTTCTAGCTTTTTCTTTTAACTTAATCGTTCTTATAAAATTTAGAAATCTATCAAATTTATCTCCAAATTTTTCTTCTAGTTCTTCCCATTTTTTTGCATACTCATTTCTTTTAATTTCATCTTGAACTTTATCAAGATTTAAAGACTTTAATATATCTGCTGTTGTAAGTGGTATTCCTCTATTATTTAGGATAGTAAATAATCTAAAAGCTTGCTCTCTAGTATTACTACAAACATATGCAAACATTAGCTTAGTTTTTATAAATTTTATAAATTCTAATAAAGATGTTCCATTAATATTTTCTAACAATAACTGTTCTTCAAAATTTTCTTTAAGAAAGATATTTATAGTCTGCACAACCCTTATCATATTTTTTATAGAAACATTATTTTTTAATTTTTCATCTTCTAAAGCTTTTTTTATTTCAATAGTTCCATTTTCTTTTATAATATATTTTTCAAAGAAACTTTGTACTTCATCTCTTATATCAAAGATAAACCTACTTCTACTTGGAATATTTTCAGTAGCTTTTCCTTTTTGATAAAGATTGTCTTTAAATTCATCTTTGATATCTCTATCTTTTATATTGTCCCTTATAGTAGCCAATAACAAAGCTAAAGTAGTTAATCTTTGTTGTCCATCTAATATATCATATTCTTTATTTCCTTTATCTTGTAAAACTAAAGAACCCATAAAATAACTATCTTCAAAGTTATTTTCAAAAGCATAAGTAATATCATCTAATAATTCATTTATGTTATCTTCATTCCATACATATGGTCTTTGATAACTTGGTATATTGAACCAAAAATCTCCAAATAAATCTACAACAAATTTTTCTTCTACCTTTATACTCATATTATCCCCCTTTTATATTTTAAAATCTTTAGAACATTCTACTAAACGCCAACTTCCATGAAATGAAAAAGTATATTCTCTATCTTCTTCACTTTTATTTGCCCCACCTCTTATTCCAAAAATTTTATTATCTCTTTTTCTTTTATAATATACTACAACTTCATCTCCAAGAAGCCATTTTTTCTCTCTTTTTAAAAATATAAAAATATCATCATCTACTACTATATTATCATTATCATATCTTACAATATCTTTTAAGGATTCTGGGAGAACTATTTCTTCTGCTACTTTTTGTTCAAGATTTACATTAAATTCATCTTCAAATTCATATCCAAACTCTTTTACAGAATCTTCTGAAGTAACACTATAGCTCCAAAATACTATATGTTCTTCTCCAAATACCTCTTCTATTGAATAATATATTTTAGTATAGTAATCTATGGGTATTAATTCATTATCTTTTTTTATGATTCCTCTATAATTAAAATCACTTGTTTTATAATATATATACTCAATTCCATCTATAATTATATTTTCATTATTTAGTACCACTTTCAAAGAATCTTCGTTCGATTTTATTTTTCTACTCCAAAAAATATTTATATCACGATCAAAATAATCTACTAATATTCTTTCATCATTTAAATCTATACTCATATTTCCCCCATATTTATACTACACATTAAAAAAAGTTAAATCTATCCAATATCTTCTCAATTCTCTCTTGAATACTCTGTATCTTTTTATTTAATTTTAAAACACTCACTTTTCCAGAAAAAGAGTCTTTTATATCATTAAAATCTGGTTTCTTCTCTGTAAACTCACACTTTTCAACAATCTGGTTGACTTTACCATAGACTAACTCCTCTTCAGCTACCATCTCTAAAATAGCTTCCTCTCTCTTTTTCTTCATATAACTTGCCAACTTATCCTCTATATCCCCTTTAAAATCAACAGTAAAGATTCTTCTATTCTCCTCAATAAATCTCTCAAGAAGTTCCCTTTTATTTTTCAAACTTGGGATACTATCCACAGTTTTTAGGATATATTCCACATCTTTAGTAAAAGATTTTTCATTACTGTCTAGGTTTTTAATCAATGAAACAATATATGCTACATTTATACTATCCTTAGCAAGTAACTCAATCTCAAAATCAATCTCATCTATAACAGAGGTTTTTTCTCCATCTCCTTTAACTTTACTTCCTACCAGTGTATCATACATATCTATATATTTACTCTTATAGGATTCAAAATCATCTTGAGTAATATCTAAGTCTTTAAAATCAAAGGTACTAAATGTTTCTAGTTTATTCATAACTCTTAAGATATTTTTAAAAGTTTCTATAAAAGCTAGTTTATTATCCTCTGTTTCTAAGTTATCCACCTCTTCTGAATTAGAAGCTAGTTCTTTTAATGTTTCCAAGTACTTATTTAATATAACTACATACTCACTATAACTTTTCATAAGTACTGTTTCAATAGCATTTTCATCAGAGAATAACTTTATAGCTTCATCTGTTCTCTTCTTTAAGTTTCTAAAACATACTATATTTCCATGAGGTTTATTTACATTGAGTATTCTATTAGTTCTTGAGTAAGCTTGTATAAGTCCATGATATTTTAAGTTTTTATCCACATAAAGAGTATTTAGATATTTGCTATCAAATCCTGTAAGGAACATGTTTACGACCAATAATATATCTATTTTTCTCTCTTTTATCTTCTTTGAAATATCTATGAAATAACTATTGAAGCCATTGTCAGCATTTAGATTAAAATTATCTCCAAACATCTTATTATAATCAGCTACCATCGCATCAAGATACTCTCTAGGGTGTTTACACTCATCTCCCTCTACCTCAAATGTTCCCTCATCATTAGCCAAATCCACATTGGCATCATAGGTAAATATTCCAGCTATCTTTAAGTTTGTATTTCTCTCCTTAAAGATATGATAATACTCAATCAATGTATCTATGTTACTTATAGCAAAGATACTTTGATACTCTCTATTAGATGTCTTAGCATTGTGATGCTCTATGATAAAATCAACTATTTTTTCAAGTCTCTCCCTATTAGAATACACCTCTTTGGTATCTATTCCATTCTCTACCATCTCATCAGGGGATAAATCATCTCCATCTTTATTTTTTAGATTAAATGTAGAGTAGTACTCAACTGAAAATCCTAATACATTCTCATCATCAATAGCTTCTTTAATCGTATATTTGTGTAAGCAATCTCCAAATAAATCCTTAGTAGTTCTGTACTTTACAGCATTTTCAGCAAATATTGGTGTACCAGTAAATCCAAAAAATTGCTTATTAGTAAAGAACTCATCTATTCTCTTATGAGTATCTCCAAATTGTGTCCTATGGCACTCATCAAAGATAAATACTATTCTCTTATCTTTTATCTTCTCCATCTGCTTCAAGTAGTGAGGTTTAGAGATAGCATTATTAAGCTTTTGAATAGTGGTAACTACTACTTTTTTCTTTCCACTTACCATCTTTTCTACAAATTCATTTGTATCTTCTACCTTACTGATAGAACCCTCTTCAAAGGCATTAAACTCCTTAGCTGTTTGATAATCTAAGTCCTTTCTATCTACACAAAATACTACCTTATCTATCTCTCCAAGAGTTGCTATTATCTGACTTGCTTTAAATGATGTAAGTGTTTTTCCACTTCCAGTAGTATGCCAAATATATCCATTGAAAGATGGATAATTCTTTACTCTATCAATTATCTTTTCAACTGCATAGTATTGATAAGGTCTTAATATCATTAGTGCCTTTTGAGTTTCATTAGTTACTATGTATTTAGTAATCATACTCCATAGGTGTTTTTTATCTAAAAAGCTCTTAGTAAAATCTACTAACCTATTTTTCTTTAGATTATGTTCATCAGTCCATGGAAAAGTAAACTCATATCTTAACTCTCCATTATTAGAGAAATATCTTGTATTCTCTTCGTTACTGATTATAAATATCTGAATATATTGAAATAGTGCCTTATATGAAAAAGAGTGCCTTTGGTATCTCTGTATCTGATAAAAGGCTTTCTTTAATTGTACTCCTCTTTTTTTTAGCTCTATTTGTGTAAGTGGTAGTCCATTTATCAAAATAGTTACATCATATCTATTCTCATACTGTCCTTTCATAGTAATTTGATTAGTTACTTGAAAGATATTATTTTCCATGTACTCTTTATCTATAAAGGATATATATTTTATCTCTCCCTTATCAGTCATAAGTTCAAATTTATCTCTAAGTCTTTTAGCCTTCTCAAATATACTTCCACCTGCAAGATGTACTTGTATCTTTTTGAATTCCGAATCACTTAGTTTTATCTTATTAAATTTCTCAAGTTGTATCTTAAAATTAACTACTAAATCTTCCTCATCTTTTATACTAATTACTTCATATCCTTGTGAAGATAGTTGCTCTATTAAATTTTTCTCTAATTCTTGCTCTACCATTTTCCCACCTTTCATTATCATACCCAACCATTTATTTGATAATTATCTCTTTATTTTTTAGATATTCTATCACATTTTTAACCTCTTTTCAAATTCTCACTTTCGAAATAATTTGTTATAAAACTGATATAAAAATTCTAAACTTACTATTTTGATAAAAAAAATACATTTTAAAAATTTATAAAAATTTTTTTTAAAAATCTATTGACATGTTAATATAAAAGTGGTATTATTCAAGCATCGAAAGAAGATATACAAAATATATTAAATTTAACGGAGTGATTTATTTTGTTAATAAAAAGAAAAAAACTTATTTTTATCTCTTTTTTCTTTCTAATTATCATACTATTTCTACTCTCTCATCTTAAAACTGCGTATCTCCTTGAAATAAATGATTTAACTAATAAAAAAGTATATACCTATAAGTTAGAAGACAACACTTTTTCCTTAGGTTATACTCATTCTGTAATGAAAACAGAGGCTGAAGAATTTTTTGTGGTAGATGATGATAAGATGAGATTAATAAAAACAGAGTACAGTTCTTATGGAGTTGGATTACCTTTTCTTCCTGAAGAGGGAAGCTTAGAGATAAAGGATGGAAAGATGATATTAAAAACAGATAGAAGTTTTAAAAATATCAATATGGTTATATCTCCTATTGCAAAACATTACTTAAGAGTAAATGGTAAAAAATATAGTTTATCTGATGATATACTTGGAAATAAACCTACAAAAATATCAATAACTATTAAATAAATATATAAAATTCAAAAGGGGGAGAGTTATGAACAAAACTGATACTACAAAGGACAACATCAACAATGTTGATGAATTACTAGCAAAATATGACAAAGGTTCTAGATTTAGAGTGCTGTCTGGATTTCAAGGAAAAGTAATCTGGATATTACTATTTTGCTTTACTGTATTCCAACTATATTACTCTATAAGAGGGGGGATTGATGCTCAAATTGCTCGTTCTATTCACTTAGCTTTTGGATTGACAGCAGTATTTTTTCTCTATCCTACTAGCTCAAAGATGGACAAATATAGTCTTCATCCATTAGATTGTATACTTGGATTACTAGCTGGAGCTTGTTGCTTATATGTGGTCATTTTCTTTAAAGATATTGTAATGAGACAAGGTCTTATAAATGGAGTTGATATGGTAGTCGGTGGAATTGCAATTCTTTTAGTTTTAGAAGCTGCTAGAAGAGTTATAGGTTTACCTATGGTTATTATATCTATTGCTTTCATCATATACGCTTTAGTTGGAAGAAGTATTCCTGGAGCTTTAGGACATAGAGGTGTAAATCTTTCTGGGCTAGTTCAACACCTTTTCTATACTACAGAGGGAATAATGGGATTACCTATTCAAGTTTCTTCTACATTTATATTTATGTTTTTGCTGTTTGGAGCTTATCTTGAAAAAACTGGAATGGGAGAATTTTTTATAGACTTAGCTAACTCTATATCTGGAAGCTCTCCAGGTGGACCAGCTAAGGTTGCAGTTATCTCAAGTGCTTGTATGGGTACTCTTTCTGGAAGTTCTGTTGCCAATGTTGTTGGAACAGGAAGCTTTACAATTCCTATGATGAAAAGATTAGGTTATGAGGGAGAGTTTGCTGGAGCTGTTGAAGCTACTGCATCTACTGGTGGACAACTTATGCCCCCTATAATGGGAGCTGCTGCTTTCCTACTTGCTGAAATTACAGGAACACCTTATTCTAAAGTTATATTAGCTGCTGCTATTCCAGCTGTCTTATACTATTTAGGAGTATTTATTGGAGTTCATTTTGAAGCTAAAAAATTGGGATTAAAAGGATTACCTAAAGAAGATATCCCAAAATTTTCTAAAGTTATGAAAGCTAGAGGTCAATTAATCATACCGATCTTTGCAGTAATCGGATTATTAAGTAGTGGTTGGTCTCCTATCTATGCTGCTCTTGGAGCTGTTGCTTCTACTATACTTTGTGCAGCTATTAAAAAAGAGACTAGATTATCATTTAGAGATATATTAGAGGGAATGGTACAAGGAGCTAAAAGTGCTCTAACTGTTATTGCTGCTTGTGCTTGTGCTGGAATTATTACAGGTGTTGTTACTAAAACAGGGTTAGGATTAAAAGTTGGTTCTATCTTAGTTGGAGTAGCTAATGGAAATTTGATGTTGACTCTATTATTTACTATGATTACTTCATTAATTTTAGGTATAGGAGTTCCTACTACAGCTAACTATGTCATAACTTCTACTATTGCTGCCCCAGCTATATTACTTATTCATGATGCTACTGGAATGCCAATAGTTCCTGTGTTAGCTGCTCATCTATTTGTTTTTTATTTTGGTATCATAGCTGATGTCACTCCACCTGTATGTCTTGCTGCTGTTGCTGCTGCTGGAGTTGCTAAGTCAGAACCTATGAAGACAGGATTACAAGCAACTAGATTAGCTATTGGAGCTTTCTTAATACCATATATGTTTGTTTTAAGTCCAGAGTTAATTATGATTAATCCAGGAATAACTGTTATTCCAAAAATTATTACAGCTATTATTGGTATAACTTGTGTATCTGTAGGATTGACAGGATATTTTAAAACTAATATGAATGTGCTTGAAAGAATTTTCCTAATAATTGCTGGAGTTTTAACATTAGAACCAGGTTTCTTAACTGACATCATAGGAATTGTAATTATTGTAGTAGTTTATATTTATCAAAGTAAAAAATCAAAATTAAATTAGGAGGGATTTGTTATGAAAAAAGTATTAGCTTTATTAGCAATGGTTGTAGGATTAGGAGCTTGTGGTGGAGAACAAACTACTTATATCAACATAGGTACTGGGGGAACAGCTGGAACTTATTATCCTTTAGGAGGAGCTTTTGCTGAAATTTGGAACTCTAATATAAAAGGAGTAAATGCTACTGCTGAATCTACTGGAGCTTCTGTTGCCAACGTAAATATGTTGGAAAAAGGAGATATAGATGTTGCTATTATTCAAAATGACGTTGCATCTTATGCTGAAAATGGAGTAGAATTATTTGAAAAGAAAATAGAAAATATAAGAGGAATGGCTACTCTATATAGTGAGCCTATCCAATGTATCACAACTGATGATAGTATCAATTCAATAGAAGATTTAAGAGGTAAAAAAGTTGCTATTGGAGCTATTGGAAGTGGAGTTTATTGTAATGCTGTACAAATATTAGAGGCAGCTGGAATAGGAGAGAAAGATTATAAACCTCAATACCTATCTTTTGCTGAAGCTGCTACTGGCTTAAGAGATAAGCAAATTGATGCTGCTTTCTTAGTTGCAGGAGTTCCTACATCAGCAATTGTTGACTTAGCTACTCAAAGAGATGTTAAAGTTGTTAATATAGATGAAGACTTAGCAAATAAATTAAAAGAAAAATACTCTTACTACACTGATTATAAAATCAAAGGTGGAACTTATAGTACTCAAAAAGAAGATGCACAAACACTAACAGTTCAATCTATGCTTGTAGTAAGCTCTAAATTATCTGAAGATATGGTTTATAATATGTTAAAATCTATGTATGCTAATAGTGATAGAATAAAAGCTGCTCATAAAGTAGGAGAATTTATAAAAGAGGATACAGGATTAGAAGGTATGAGTATTAAATTACACCCAGGTGCTGAAAAATATTTCTCAGAAAAAGGTATTAAATAATATATAAAAATCCAGAGAAAATACTAAGAAAATAAAAAGAGCAAGTTAGTGAATTAAATTAAACTTGCTCTTTATTTTTTATTTATTATCAAAAAATTTATTAGTATTTATAAAAAATACTTCCACCTATAAACTCTTTCAAGATAGAGTCATCTGGAACTAAATCAGCTTTTATATCTACAAAACAATATAAAAATCTCATTATTCTCTTTGCTTCATCATAATATGGACTATTTGGACTTATTTTAATAAGCTCTCTCAAAGCATAACTTTTTAATATTCCCAATTCATATACAAGATTACTATTAAACAGTGCATCTGCTTCCTCTTGATAAGGGAAAATATGTTTTTCTTCTCCTCTTCTTACAGAAGCCCACATTGCTAGAGTTCCCTCTCCTTTCTCCTCTCTTGAAAGGCTATCTCTAACTAATCTTCTTATCTCTCTCACATCACTTGTAGATATTCTATTATGCTTATCTATATTCAATTGAGTTAGACAACTAATGTATATTTTAAATTTGTTTTCTCTAGGAATTTCAGAAGTAAGCCTTTCATTTAACCCATGTATTCCCTCTATTATAATTATTCCATTTTTCTCTGGAACTTTCATCATATTTCCTACTTTTTCTCTTTCACCTGTAATAAAGTTATATTCAGGTATCTCTACCTCTTTTCCATCTATCAACTCTTTTAAATTTTGGTTTAAAAGTTTTAAATCAAGAGCTTCTATTGTTTCAAAATCCTTTTGTCCATTTTCATCTAAAGGAACGTTAGCTCTTCCTATATAATAGTTATCCAGTGATATTACTATTGGATTTATCCCATTAGCTCTTAAATGAATATATAGCCTTTTACTGAATGTTGTTTTACCAGATGACGATGGTCCTGCTATCGTAACCAATTTTATCTTATCATTTTTAGATATTTGCTCTGCTATTTTAGCTATTTCTTTATGATGTAGAGCTTCGTTTACTCTTATTAATTCCCCTATCTCCTTATGTAAAACTTTTTCATTTAGACTTCCTAAAGTATCTACTCCCAATATTTGATTCCATCTTCCTGCCTCATCAAATACTTTTGCTAACTTAGGAGTATCTATTTTAGGTGGTAATACTTTTTCCTCTGTAAGTGGATATTTTAAAATAAATCCATTATTATATTTTGTTAGTTCAAATAAATCTACATCTCCAGTAAATTTATATGGTCTTTCATAAACATAGTCATGATATCCATCTATTGCATATTCCATTATACTTGTCCAACCACTATTATCCAAAAGTTTTCTTACATCTTCTCTTTCTATCTCGCTGCTTCTAGCTTTTAATTCTTCATTATTATTACTAATTAATTCTATTGGATAATTTTTTTCTATTATCTCTTTCATCTTATTAGAAATTTTTTCTACATCTTCTTCATTTAGAGAAAACTTTTCTATATAACCATATACACCATTATTTAAGGAGTTATCTATGATTACCTTTCTATTTGGAAATAGATCATTTACTGCTTTTAAAAGTATTAATTTTAATGTTGTTGAATATTTTTTTGTTTTAAACTTTACCATCTTTTCCACCTCAATCTACTTTTAGTCTAATTTTTATTTTTAATCCTAATTATTCTATCAATATTATACTACATTTAAAAAAAAATTAATAGAACCACTAGTCTTATTTTAGATTTTATGCTATACTATCTATCATGATGTCTTTTTGAAGACTATATGAAATATAGGAGGGTATTATGAAAATCATTATTATTGGTGGTGTTGCTGCTGGAATGTCAGCTGCAGCTAAAGCTAGTAGAATAGATAAGAATGCTGAAATTGTTATCTATGAAAAAACTGAAATCGTTTCATGGGGAGCTTGTGGACTTCCTTATTATGTTGGAAACTTCTATGAAGATCCAAACAACATGATTGCTAGACCTGTTGAAAAATTTATTGAAGCAGGAATGAATATCAAAATCAAGCATGAAGTTATTGGTATTGATATTGAGAAAAAAGAGATTACTATTAAAAACTTAGTAACTGGGGAAATTTTTAAAGATAACTATGACAAACTTATGGTGGCAACAGGAGCTCATGCTATTATGCCTCCAATAAAAAATCTTTCTGCAAAGGGAGTTTATACTCTAAAGGATTATACTGATGGTATAATTTTAAAAGAAGAGATGATGAAAGAGGAAATCCAAGATATTATAGTTGTTGGAGCTGGGTATATTGGTATTGAAGTTGTAGAAGCAGCTAAACACTTAGGAAAAAGAAGTGTTAGACTTATACAATTAGGAGAAAGAGTTCTTCTTGAAAGTTTTGATAAAGAGATTACTGATGTTATGGAAGAAGAAATCAGAGCTCATGAAGGTGTAGAGTTACATCTTGAAGAAGCAGTTCAAGAGATAATAGAAAAAGATGGAAAAGTTGTTGGTATCAAAACTAACAAAGGAGAATACAAAGCTGATTTAGTTGTTATCTCTACTGGAGTTAGACCTAATACAGCTTTCTTAAAAGAAACTGGTATTGAGATGTTACCAAATGGTGCTCTTATTATAGATGAATTTGGAAAAACAAGTATAGACTCTATCTATTCAGCTGGAGATTGTGCAACTGTTTATCATAGAGTAAGAAAGGAAAATGTATATATTCCTCTTGCTACTACTGCTAATAAAATCGGTAGAATTGTAGGAGAAAACCTTGCTGGTAAAAATACTCCATTTGCTGGAACTCTTGGTTCTGCTGCTATAAAAGTTTTAGATGTAGAAGCTGGTAGAACAGGAATTACTGAAAATGAAGCTATCAAAATGGGAATCAATTACAAAACTGTATTTGTAAAAGATAAAAACCAAACAAATTACTATCCAGGAAGAGAGGATATTTTTGTTAAATTAATATACAATGCTGATACAAGAGTTTTATTAGGAGCGCAAATAGCTGGTAAAAAAGGAGCAGTTTTAAGAGTTGACTCTTTAGCTACTGCTATCTATTCAGAGCTTACCGTTGATGAAATTGGAATGATGGATTTCTGTTATGCTCCACCATTTGCTAGAACTTGGGACGTTATGAACGTTGCTGGAAATGTTGCTAAATAAATTTAATATATAAAATAAAGGAGAGATATTTTTAACATGAACAATGTATTTTTTCAACAATTTTTAATGATTAGTGATGTAAAAACTATTATTTTTTTAATAGCTTTAATTGCTATTATTATGGTTATCAATAGATTACCTAAACAAAAATTTAACTTTTCTGCTAAAGTAATGACTGCTACTGTTATAGGTTTAATTTTAGGACTAGTTATACAATTTGTTGCTGGATTCCCTAATGATCCTATGGAACTTACATTTGTAAGAGAAACAACTCTTTGGTATAGTTTATTAGGTAGTGGATTTATATCTTTAGTTAGAATGCTTGTTATACCATTAGTTATGGTATCTATTATCCACGTTATCATCAATATGAAAGAAGATGCAAATCTTGGTTCTTTAGTTAAGAGAACTCTTGTTGTCTCTTTAGTTATGGTTGCTGTTGCTGTTACTGTTGGACTAGCTCTTGGAATTATCTTCAAAGTTGGAAAAGTTGATACTGTAAATACTGTAGTAGCTCAAGGTGGAAAACAAATTAGAGAGGTAAAAAATATCGTAGATACATTAAAGGCTCTAATTCCTTCTAACCCAGTAGAAGCAATGGTTAACTTAAATATCGTTGGATTAGTAATTTTCTCTTCAATAGTTGGAGTAGCTGCTAAGAGAATGTCTAAAAAATATATGGATATAGTAAAGCCTTTCTTCGATTTAATAAATGCTTTACAAAAAATCATCGTATCTATGGCTATGAGTATCATCAAATGGATGCCAGCTGCAGTTGTTCCTCTACTTGCTAATACAATAGCTCAAAAAGGAGTTCATGCAATAGCTGAAGTTGGAAAATTCATAGTTGTATTATACTTAGCTGTAGCTATTATGTTTATTATCCAAATGATAGCTGTTTCTCTATTTGGATTAAATCCATTTACTTATGTAAAAAAATCAACTTCACTATTAATTCTTGCTTTTACATCAAGATCAAGTGTTGGTTGTCTACCTGTTACTATCTCTACATTAACTAATAAACTTGGAGTTACTGAATCAACTGCAAGTTTTGTAGGAAGTTTTGGTACAACTGCTGGAATGCAAGGTTGTGCTGGTGTTTTCCCAGCTTTAACTATAGTTTTCGTTACTCATATGAGTGGAAACAGTGTTGATATGACTCTATTTGCAATGGCTGTAATTGTTGTAGCTATTAGTTCTCTAGGTATTGCAGGAATTCCTGGTACTGCTACAATGGCTGCTTCAGTTGGATTATCTGGAACAGGACTTGCTGCTCTATTCCCAATGATTAATCCTATACTAGCTATCGACCCTATTATAGATATGCCTAGAACTATGTTAAATGTTATCGGTTCTGTTACTAATGCTTTAATAGTTGATAAGAGTTTAGGACAAATAGATTTAAATACTTATTCAAATCCTTTAGCAGGAAATGAATCTACATCTTCTGAGATGGAATAATAATTTTATTATAATATAAAAAACCTCAAGAATAACTTATTAATCTCTGTTATTCTTGAGGTTTTTTAATTACACTATTTTATATCTTAAATTTAAACCCCTTATAAGATTTTATTTCTCTACAAATCCTAACTCTTCAGCTAGATGGCAAGCATAGAAGTGTCCTTCTCCTACCTCTCTTAAAGCAGGCTCTTGCTGTCTACAAATATCTTTTGCATAAACACATCTTTTTGCAAATCTACATCCTTTATCTGGATTAATTGGAGAAGTAATCTCCCCTTGAAGTTTTATTCTCTCCATTTTTTTCTTTACACTTGGTACTGGTATAGCCGATAAAAGTGCTTTTGTATATGGGTGAATTGGGTTTTTGAAAAGCATTTTAGATGGTGCTTTTTCAACTAATTGTCCAAGATACATTACAGCTATATCATCAGAGAAGTGTTTTACAACTGATAAGTCATGTGTTATGAACATATATGTAAGTCCAAACTCTTCTTGTAGATCTTTCATTAGGTTTAGAACTTGAGCTTGAATTGATACGTCAAGAGCTGATACTGGCTCATCACAAACTATAAATTTAGGTTTTAATGCTAATGCTCTAGCTATACCTATTCTTTGTCTTCTTCCTCCATCTAGTTCATGTGGATAAGTATTCATAAGTCTTTCACTAAGTCCAACTGTATCCATAAGCTCTTTTACTCTAGCTTCTAATTCTTCTTTTGATTTACACATTTTATGTATAATTAATGGCTCAGCAATTATCTCACTTACTGTCATTCTTGGGTTAAGAGAAGCAAATGGGTCTTGGAAAATAATTTGCATCTTTTTTCTCATCTCTCTCATTTGCTCTTTTGAATAGTTTCTGATGTTTTCTCCTTCAAATAGTATCTCTCCATCTGTTGCCTCAAGAAGTCTTAAGATAACTCTTCCTGTTGTAGATTTTCCACAACCAGACTCTCCAACCACTCCTAGAGTTTTTCCTTCACAAATAGTAAAGTTGATATCATCTACTGCATGTAAAAGTCCTTTAGGAGTATTAAAATATTTCTTTAGATTTTTTACTTCTAATAATACTTTGTTTTCCATTATTATTTTTCCTCCCCTATCTCTTTTACTTTTCCTTCACAAATAAGGCATCTTACTTTATGTCCTTTCTCTATTTCAATAACTTTTGGTTGCTCTTTTGAGCAAAGTTCTGTAGCATGTGGACATCTAGGGTGGAATTTACATCCTGATGGTAAGTTAGTAGGGTCTGGCATAAGTCCTTGTATTGGTTTTAATCTATCGCACTCTTCATCAAGGCTAGGAATAGAACCAAATAATCCATGAGTATATGGGTGTTTAGGATTTTCAAATACATCTACTAAGCTACCTGCTTCTACAATCTCTCCAGCATACATAATAGCTACCTTATCACATACTTGAGCAACTACTCCAAGGTCATGTGTTATAAGTATCATAGCAGTTTTAAATTTCTCTTTTAAATCATTCATAAGATCTAGTACTTGAGCTTGAATAGTAACATCTAGAGCAGTTGTCGGCTCGTCAGCTATTAAAAGTTTTGGGTTACAAGCCAAGGCAATAGCTATAACAACCCTTTGTTTCATTCCTCCAGAGAATTGATGTGGAAAGTCATTAGCTCTTGCACCAGGTATTCCAACTAACTCTAACATCTCTTTTGCTTTTTCAAAAGATTTTTCTTTTCCTAATTGCTCATGTATCTCTATAACCTCAGCAATTTGCTCTCCTACTGTCATAACTGGGTTTAACGATGTCATAGGGTCTTGGAAAATCATAGAGATTTTATTTCCTCTGATTTTTCTCATCTCTTCTTCATGTAATGAAAGTAAATCTTTACCTTCAAAAGTTATTTTCCCACTTAATATTTTTCCAGGTGGGTTAGGAACTAACCCCATTATCCCTAGAGCAGTTGTAGTTTTTCCTGCTCCAGTCTCTCCAACTAGTCCTATTGTTTCTCCTTCTGCTAACTCTATTTCTAATCCATTTACAGCAGATACTACTTCATCTTCAGTAACATACTGTATAGTTAAATCTTTTATCTCTAATAAATTACTCATTGACACTTCCTCCTAAATTAACTACTGTTTCAATCTTGGGTCTAAGGCATCTCTCAATCCATCTCCTAATAGGTTAAGAGAAAGAATTGTTATCATTATAGCTACTCCTGGGAATGTTGTTACCCACCAAGCATATCTTAGGTATTGTCTACCTCCAGATAGCATAGAACCCCACTCAGGTGCTGGTGGTTGAATTCCTAGTCCGATAAAGCTTAGTCCCGCTGTTGATAAGATTGCACTTGCTACTCCTAATGTAGCTTGTACAATAACAGGAGCTAAAGAGTTAGGAATTATATGTCTAAAAATTATTCTTGTATTACTTGCTCCAATAGCTTTAGCTGCTTCTATAAACTCTTGGTCTCTAATAGAAAGTACTGAAGCTCTAACTATTCTAGCATAACTAGGTACACTTGAAATACTAATAGCTAACATAAGGTTGATAATACTTGGTCCTAAAGCTGAAACTATTGCTATTGCAAGTAAGATACTTGGTACTGCTAGGAAAATATCCATAATTCTCATTATAGTATTATCTAATTTTCCACCATAATATCCAGCTACTGCTCCTAAAATTCCTCCAATAACTATTGATATTCCAACAGCTACTATACCTACTTGTAATGATACTCTTGTTCCATGTACAAGTCTTGCAAATATATCTCTACCAAACTCATCTGTTCCAAGCCAGTGTGCTGCACTTGGTCCTTGTAATCTATGAGCTAGATTTTGTTTTATAACTACATTATCATAATTGGCTATAACATCAGCAAATACAGCAAGTAAGACAAGAATAATTAAAATAATTAGTCCTAAAACAGCCATCTTATTTCTTTTTAATCTTCTCCATACCTCTACCCACTGACTTCTCTTTTTATTTGAAGTATTTGTATTCGACATTATTTTTCCCCCTTATTACTTATATTGAGATTTAATTCTAGGGTCAACATAAGCATATAATATATCTACCAATAAGTTTACAACACTGAATGCTGCAGCTAAGAAAACAACAGCTGCTAATACAGTAGGTGTATCTTTTTGTCTAATTGCATCTACCATCAATCTTCCTACACCTGGCCAAGAGTATACTGACTCAGTAAGTACAGCTCCTCCTAATAGATGTCCAAATTGTAATCCTACAACTGTAATGATAGGAATAAGAGCATTTTTAAGAGCATGTTTATTGATAACAACTTTTTCTGCTACCCCTTTAGCTCTAGCTGTTCTGATATAGTCTTGTCTTATTACCTCTAGCATAGATGAACGAGTCATTCTTGTAATAATAGCTGCTGAACCAACTCCTAAGGTTACTGCTGGTAGAATAATACTCTTCAAGCCATCAAATCCTCCAGATGGTAGCCATCCTAATTTTACAGAGAAAGTTAAGATTAACATAAGTCCTAACCAGAATACTGGCATAGAAACTCCTAAAAGAGCTATTACCATACTAAAGCTATCTAAGAAAGAGTATTGTCTAGTAGCTGAAATTATACCTATTGGTATACCAATACATACAGATATTATGATACCAATTACTGCTAATATAAGAGTATTTGGGAATCTAGCAAATATCTCTCCAAATACTTCTCTTCCAGTAGTATATGATCTTCCAAAATCTCCCATAATTGCATTTTTAACAAATCTAAAATACTGCATAAAGAATGGATCATTTAATCCCATCTCTTCTCTTAATTTTAATACAGCTTCTTTTGGTGCATTTTCCCCTAATATTAACTGTGCTGGATCTCCAGGTGTTAACGACATTATAGCGAAAACTAATAATGATACTCCTAATAATACAGGAATAAGTAGTAAAATTCTTTTTAATACATACTTGTGCATATTCATTTTGACACTCTACATTTTAGGTGTCCTCTCCTTTCCTTTTAAATTTTAATTTACATAAAAAGGCTGTATCAATTAAGACACAGCCTATTAATAACTTTTTAGATTAATTTGTTTTAAATTTTACTCCATAAAGTCTGTGATGTCCCGCTGGTTTAAGTTTGAAGTTTTCTATATTTTTTTGCAGTGCTGCGTTTTGTGATTTATATGCAGTTACATAGTATGGAACCTCTTCTTGAGCTATAATTTGAACCTCTTTATATAACTCTTTTCTTTCCTCTTGGTTTATAGATACTCTAGCTTTTGATAATAGTTCATCCACTTTTGGATTGTGATAAAATGCTCTATTTCCAGCTCCACCAAAGCTTGATGAGTGAAGTAATGGATATAATCCATAGTCAGCATCTCCAGTTACAGTTACCCAACCTAACATAAATAACTCATGGTCTCCTCTAGCTGTACCGTCTAAATATGCTCCCCACTCAAGAGTTTCAACAGCTAGGTCTATTCCAATCTCTTTTAATTGAGCTTGAAGTATTATAGCTATATCTCTTCTTTCAACATTTTCATTTATCCAGATTTTTGCTTTAAATCCATTTGGATATCCAGCTTCTGCTAATAGTTGTTTAGCCTTTTCTACATTATACTCCCAAGCCTTAGCCTCAGTAGTATACCCAAATACTTTTGGTCCAATTAGTGAGTTTGCTTTCTCTCCTGAACCTTTGTATACAGCTGTTATAAAATCATCCGCATTGATAGCAGTAGCTATTGCTTGTCTTACTTTTACATTATCAAATGGTGCTTTTCTTGTATTGAATCCAATGTAGTCAATTCCAAAAGATGGTTCTTCTAAGAATACGATTGAATCATCATTTCTTAATTTTTCTCTATCTAACCCTTCTATATCATAAGCTAAATCTAATTCTCCAGTTTCTATTCCAATAGTTCTATTAGATGCTTCGGTAACTGGTCTGAATACTACATTTTTTATAGGAGTTACTCCTAAGAAGTAATCAGGATTAGCTTCTAGAGTAATTTTATCTCCTGATTGCCAAGATACAAACTTATAAGGTCCTGTTCCTACTGGATGTTGTCCATAAGAATCTCCTGCTGCTTTTACAGCTTTCTCACTCATTATAGCTGCTGTTGGGTGAGTTAAGTGGTTTAATAGAGCTCCAAAAGGCTCACTTGTTATTATTTTTACTGTATAATCATCTATTACTTCTATTTTATCCACAGTTCCTATGATATGAGATACTTGAGGTGATGCCTTCATTCTATCTAAAGAAAATTTTACATCTGAAGCTTTTAACTCATCTCCATTATGAAATTTAATTCCCTTTTTTAAATGAAATATAGTAGTCATTCCATCTGGTTGCTCCCAAGACTCAGCAAGGCTTGGTACTATATTCATATTATCATCCTGCTCTACAAGTCTATCATAGATTTGTACTGTTACTCTTGAACTTGGTGCGTCATTAGTTGCATGTGGGTCTAATGATTTCGCATCAGCTCCATTTGCTACTACTAATGTATCTTTTACTCCACCTTTTTTAGCTGTTTCTTCCTTACTTCCACCACAAGAAACAAATAAGAAAATTGACAGCAGTGCTGCTACAAGTAAATAAAATTTCCTTCTCATACTAAACTTCCTCCTACTTTCTACTTTCTCTACCTTTTTAAATTCCATTTTTTTGAAAAAATTTTTTCAATATACATATTTTTTTAGAGTATTAACAAAGATTTGTACTTTTATAATACTCTTTTCATTATTCTGTACTATTTCTTTCAAAATATGAAATATTTCTCTCTCATACATAAAAATTTACTACAATATCCACAATTTGTCAAATTAATGATATTTATTGTTTGTATAAAAAAAATTAATACAATGAATAAATACTTATTTTAGTTGATGTTTCTATAATATTATACTATTTTTTTAAGATTATTTTTTTATAAAAAAATTGAGTTCAAAAAGTTTTTGAACTCAATTATCATAATTATATTATACTAAAAGATTTACTAAGCAAAGTGCTCCTATAAAAATTAAAGTAATATTTAATTTTTTAAAATCTCCTGTAATTAAGTGTATTAGAATATAACTTAAAAATCCTAAGCTTAATCCTGTACTAATACTGTAAGTAAGTGGCATCATTACAATTATTATAAAACAAGGGAATAGAGTTTTTAAATCTCCAAAATCTAAGTCTTTTACTTGCTTAAACATATACACTCCTACTATTACAAGAGCAGATGCAGTAGCATATCCTGGTACTACAGCTACTAATGGAGAAAATAATAGTGCAAATAAAAATAGTAACCCTGTTACAACTGAAGCTAATCCTGTCTTAGCCCCTACTGCTACTCCTGCCGCAGATTCAACATAAGTTGTTACTGTACTTGTACCTAAAACTGAACCAATAATTGTAGAGAAAACATCTGTGTAAAGCATTCTTCCAAAGCCTTGAATTTTTCCATCCTTATCAATAATTCCTGCCTGTCTTGAACAAGAGATTAATGTTCCTAATGTATCAAATAGATCAACAAACATGAACGAAAATATAGGTCCTATTAGTGATAGTTTAAAAGCACCAACTATATCTAATTTTCCTGCTATTGGTGCTATACTTGGTGGAAGAGATACCACTTTTTCTGGAAGTGCTATATTTCCTGTTATAAATCCTAATATTGTAGTGATAACTATTCCTATTAACATACCACCTTTAACTTGCTTTATCTCTAAAACAATTGCTACAACAAGACCTATTATTCCTAAAATTGTAGTAATTTTCATCTCTCCAAGTCCTACTATTGTAGCTGGATTAGCTGCAACTAATCCCATATTAATTAATCCTATAAATGTAATAAACAGTCCTATTCCTCCACCTACTGCTATCTTCAATGGCATAGGAATAGCATAAGCTATCTTCTCTCTAATTCCACCTAAAGATAGTATAAAGAAAAATACTCCTGACATAAATACAATACCTAATGAAGTTTCCCAAGATAGACCTCTTCCTAATACAAGTGTAAATGTAAAGAAAGCATTTAGTCCCATACCTGGTGCTAAAGCAAATGGTGCATTTGCCCAAACTCCAGAAATAATAGTTGCTAGTGCTGATGTTAAACAAGTAACTGTAATTAAAGCTCCCTTGTCCATTCCTGTCATTCCTAAAATTGAAGGGTTAACAAAGATGATGTAAGACATAGCTAAAAACGTAGTAAGTCCTCCTATTACCTCTTGTTTTACTGTACTTCCTCTTTCAGAAATCTTATACAGCCTTTCTAACATTCCTGTGTTTTCCATTTTTTCCTCCTATATAAATTTTATTTAGATAACCTTTGAATATACTCTTTAGGAATAGGTAAATCTATCTCTATACCATATTTCTCTATTTTTAAATAATGAGAGAATAGATACATCATCTTTTCTTTACCTTTTCCATATTTACTATCCCCTATTATAGGATTTCCCATAGAAGCTAATTGAACTCTTAGCTGATGAGTTCTTCCACTTCCTAATGTCCCTTCTAGTAATGTACAATTTTTTCCATACTCTACAACTTTAAAAAAGCTTAAACTCTCTTTAGCTCCCTCTTCGTATTGTTCTAACTCTACAACTTTATCTTCTAGTTTTTTCAAATAACTCTTTATTTGAAACTCTCTTCTCTTAACTTTTCCTTCAACTAAGATATAGTATTTTTTATCTACTTTTCTCTCTCTAATCTCCTCTGATAATTCTCTTGTTACAACTAAACTTTTAGCTCCTACAACAAGACCTGAAGTAGCTTTATCAATTCTATTTACAAAGTTAAAGTTAGGATTATTTAGATACTCTTTTAATATTTCAGAAACTCCATATTCATGTCCGCTCCCTTTATGCATAACCATATTAGCTTTTTTATTTAGTATCAAAACTCTATCATCTTCATAAACAATATATTTTTTTATTTTTTCAAACTTTTCACTATTTATTTTATTTATATTGTTATTTTTGTCACATTCCTTACTTTCTACCACAAAGAATAATTTTACCACATCATTTAACTGAAGTCTATAGTTTTCTTTAGATTTTTTTCCATTAACTTTTATTTTTCCTACTCTAATACATTTAAAAATCTCAGTTAATGCCATATCTGGTAACTTTTTTCTTAAAAATTTGTCTAACCTTACATCTTCATACTCTTTATCTATTAGATATTCCATATCTCTCCTATTTAATCTCTATATATCCTCACACTCTGAACTATTCCAAGCATTATAAAACTAATAAGTAATGAAGTCCCCCCATAACTCATAAGCAATAACGGTTTTCCTGTTACTGGCATTATTCCCATCGTCATTCCCACATTGATTACAAAGTGAAAAAAGAAAATCCCTGCTATTCCATAACAAACAAGCCTTCCAAATCTATCACTAGTAGTTTCTGCTATATACACTATCTGCATAATTAGAAAAAAATAAAGTCCAAAAAGCAAAACCCCTCCTAAAAAACCTCTCTCTTCTAAGAATACTGAAACTATAAAGTCAGTATGAGCTTCTGGAAGAAATCTCAACTTACTCTGACTACTATTCAAAAATCCTTTTCCATAAAGCTCTCCAGAACCAATAGCTATCATAGATTGAGTTACATTCCAACCACTTCCTAGCAAATCTGCCTCTGGATTTAAAAAGGTAAGTACTCTCTGTCTCTGATAATCTTTTAAAAGAAAAAAATAAGCAAAAGGAACAAAAGCCACTCCACTAAGCCCTAATATTATAATAGTTTTCCAATCCAATTCATACATAAAAATTATAACACTAAAAGTCATAAGTATTATAAGGGTTGTTCCTAAATCTGGCTGTTTTAAAATAAGTAATAAAACTGGTGCTATATGTGCTACTGCTATTATTACACTTTTTATTCCTACTAATCTATCTTTAAAATGTGTAGATAGGAAAGCAGATAGAGTTATAACTACTAAAACTTTTCCGACCTCTGAGGGCTGTATACTCACTGGTCCTAAATCTATCCATCTTTGAGCTCCTAGCCTACTTACCCCCAGGGCAAAAACTGAAAGTAACATTAAAATATTTAATAAATATAACACTTTATAGTATTTTAAATATTTTTTATAATCTATCATTGTTACTACTAAATATGCTATTAGACCTATTACTGTCCAAATACTCTCTTTTATATAAAATGATGATGTTCTTGAAATAGTTGCACTATATATTGTAGAGATACTTATACAAACTATCAAAAGTGCATTTAAAACAAGAAAGTTATTCATCTTTTTCAATCTTTTAAAAAGAAGTTTTATATCTCTACTATTTTTCATCTGCTACCTCTTATTTTCCAGTGTGCCCAAATCCTCCAGCACCTCTTTCAGTTTCATCTAAGCTTTCTACAACTTCAAAATCCATCTGTGCCACTTTATTTAATACAAGCTGTCCTATTCTCTCTTGAGGTTGAATTATATATTCCTCTTTACTAAGATTAATAAGAATAACTCCAATCTCTCCTCTATAATCACTATCTATTGTTCCAGGTGTATTAGCCATACTGATACCGTGCTTTAATGCAAGTCCACTTCTTGGTCTTACTTGTACTTCATATCCCTCTGGTATTGCCATTTTTATCCCTGTTGGAACTAATACTCTCTCTAATGATCCTAAAACTATTGGCTCAGAAATATTTGCTCTAACATCCATTCCAACTGAACCAGATGTTTCATATTTTGGAAGAGTAACTCCCTCAGATATTAAAACTTGTACTTTAACTTTTTCCATCTCTATTTCTCCTTATACATTCCCTAAAATTGTCCATGAATAATATTTTTCATCAAAAATAACCTTAGCTGTTTCTTTAATATCATCTAAAGTTATTTTCTCTATGGAATTGATTATCTTATCTATATCTATTACCTCTCCATATAATAGATAAGAGTTTGCCATTCTATTCATTCTTCCTTTACTTCCCTCTAAGCTAAATGTAAGCATACTTAAGAATTGATTTTTAGATTTTTGAAGCTCGTAAGCTGTTATTCCATTCTCTCTTATATCTTCAAACTCATCTCTTATTATATCTATTACATCACGATAACTTTCATGAGTAGTTCCTGCATACACAGTAAAAACTCCACCCTCTAAGAAAGCACTTGAATATGTATAAACAGAGTAAGCTAGCCCTCTCTCCTCTCTAATCTTTTGGAAAAGTCTTGAACTCATATTTCCACCTAATACACTAGAGATAATAGCTGCTGGATATTTCATCTCATCTACAAGGCTTACACCTTTAGTATTAAAACATAGATGAACTTGGTTAGTATCTCTAACTATTTTATTTTCTCCACTGTTAATAGTGTAATTATTATCTATATTTCTCTCTACAGGATAATCTTCTAACTTTCCAAATCCTTTTTCTAGCATCTCAAATAACTTATCACAATCCATCTTCCCAGCTACTGAGATAACTAAATTAGAAGCTCTATATTGATCTTTAAAATATTTTACAAATCTATCTCTATCTATCCCATTTAAACTCTCTATTGTTCCTAATACACTATTTGATTGAGTTCCTGTTACAGCAAATTTTATATTCTCATCGTGGATAATTTCCTCTGGAATATCCTCATACATTCTTATCTCTTCTATTATTACATTTCTCTCTTTTTCAAGATTTTCCTCTGTAAAAGTAGAGTTGGCAAACATATCTGAAAGTATCTCTACTCCCTTTTCTATCTTGTTAGATAACATTTGAATATAATAACAAGTTGTATCTCTACTTGTGTAGGCATTTATCATTCCACCCTCATTATCTACCTCTTCAGAAATATCTTTAGCAGTTCTGTTAGTTGTTCCTTTAAACATCATATGCTCTATATAGTGAGATACTCCACTCTCCTCTGGATATTCATCTCTTGAACCTGTCTTTACAAATATTCCTAGACTTATAGTATTTATACTATCTATATTATCCATAAGTACAGGTATTCCATTACTAAGTTTTCTTACCTCTATACTCATCAATTCACTCCATTCTATATTATTTAATACTCTGCTTTATTTAACAGATATATTCCTACTACCAAAAACATTATATTAGGAATCCATCCTCCTACAAATGGATTTAAAAATCCATTGGCACTAAGAGCTTCAAAAGAAGCTTGTACAACATAATATCCGTATCCTAGCAGTACACATATTCCTAAACTCACTGCTGAAGTTCCTCTTACATATCTTCCTCCTAGTGCAAGCCCTAAAAATGATATTACAAAACTTGCAAATGGGAAAGAGTATCTATTTCCTAACTCCACTAAAAGCTCTCTAGTATCTCCACCAATACTCTTCATCTCTCTAATAGTCTTTTTTAAATCTTTTATAGTAAGAGTTCTTGGCTCAACAGTAAGAGTTATAAAATGCTCTGGATTATCTCCATATTTGCTATCTGAGAAAAATTCCTTTGTTTCTGGCTTTTTATTATCATCTCCATAGTAGATATTTACATCTTTTAACATCCATACTTTTTTGCCAAAATTATATCTTCCCTCTGGGGCTGTTATTATTCTCTCTATTTTATCAAAACTTTTATTTAAATCTACTATCTCTATATTTTCAGCAAATCCTGTCTCTCTATTTACCTTTTGCATAAGATATATATAGTTAGAATCCTCTCCTCTTAAAAAGGCATTTCTTTTTTCTAATGGAGCTACTCTTTTTTGTACCTCACCACTTCTCAAATCTCTATTTATTTTCAAAGAGATTGGGTAGAGAGTATCATTTACAAAAAACACTACTCCAGATATTATAGCTGATATTATAATAGGGAATAATACTATCCTTCTAAATTTTATTCCAGAAGTTTTTAGAGAGATAATCTCTAAATTTGAAGCCATACTACTTATAGTCATCATACTTCCTAATAGTACTGCTAATGGTGCTACATCTATAAAAGTTCTAGGAAGAAGTGTAATTATGTAGTAAACAGCATCTCCTGGAGTAAATCTACCATCACTTAGATATTTTACCACTCTAAATAACTGACTTACTATAAATATTCCCATAAAAGCCATCAAACTCAACATAAAGGATTTTATAAAATTTTTACTAATATATTTATCAATAATCTTCACTATATCACCTCTGCCTTTTTCTTATACATAAATAGTGTCAATAAGAAAAGTATCACATTTGGTATCCATACTCCTATAAAAGCAGGAATAATACCTTTTGTTGCCATTACCATTCCAACATTTAAACAAGTGATATAAGAAAATATTACTATTAAACTCAAAGCAAAATTAGCTCCCTTTCCACTTCTGTGATGCCCTATTGATAAGAATACTCCTAGCAATGACAACATCATAGTAGAAAATGGAACTGCTAATTTTTTATTTATCTCTACCTTATAAGGAATCTTCTCTGCAGGAGTTTTATCTTTCATCTCTTTTAGAAGAGTTCCTATTCCCATAGCCTCTATATCTTTTACTTTTACCTCTATCTCACTAAAATATGCAGCTAGCGGTATTCTTTTTTCATCAAATTCCCCTCTTAAAACCTCTTTTCCCTTATCATTGAAGTTATAAAACTTTGAATTTATAAGTACCATAGCTGAGTCTTTCCAATATGCTTCCTCTCCAACTATCACAGTAGGAAATGGTTTATCTTCAGCTTTTTGGAATATTAAAATTCCTTTTGCCTTTTTCTCCTTTCCTTCCATTCTATCTATATATAGATTGTACTCATCAACCTCATCTATAAACGTTTTCTCTTTAAGTTGGAATACAGGATTTTCATAGGCTATCTTAGCTGTTAAGAATTGTAATTTTGCTACAGATCTTGGAATAATACTCTCTTGTAAGAAAAATATAAAAAGAGTAACACAGCAAGCTGCTACAAATATAGGTTTCACTATATCTCTTAATGACATACCAACAGCACTCATAGCAGTAGCCTCACTTGTTCTAGTAAATTTTGAAAAAGTTAACATTATCCCTAGAAACATTCCCATTGGTATAGTTTGTGAAAGTATAGGAGGTAGATAGAAAGATAAAATTCTCATTACATCTATGATAGATATTCCCTTTACTATTATATTTTCCATCATAGCTACTATGATATCTATTAAAAATATAAAAGTAAATAGAGAAACTCCAAAGATAACAGGTATTTTTATCTCATTTAAAATATATTTATCTATAAGTTTCATATATCTCTCCTAAAAAATCTTATTCATATACTTATCTATTAATTTTTCATTTTTTACAGCATCTAATTTCTCTTTAAATACCTTTGGAATATACTCCTCTATAAGTGGTGCCACTTTTAACATTGTCTCTGCTGCTCTACTATTATTTCCATATTTTTTTATCTCTGGAAGTAAATCACTTGTAAAGTTAAATATAAAAATTACTACTAGAGCTAGAACAGCTCCTTTTGCTGCTCCTATTATCCCACCTAAGATTCTCAATACAAACCCCTTTGTCAATCCTTCCATAATATTTTTTAGGAAATGTAATATTAATCCTATCACAATATATACAGCCCAAAACATAACTATATAAACTATAAAATAATTAGTATCATTTGATTTAAGATTTAAAAATTGTATTAGTATTGGAGTAAAATATCTAGCTGCTATAAAATTGATTACTAAACCAAATACTGATAAAAACTCTACAAATAAACCATTTTTTAATCCATCTAAAATTGCTAAAATCAATACCACTAATATAATAATATCTAAATACATAGTTACCCCTTTTTAATTATTAATTATTTTCACCCATAATGCCTTTAAGTATAAAGTTTCTGGAACATGTAATATCCATGGGTGGTCTTCTGGCTGATAGTTTATTCCTATCACTTGTAAAAGTTTTCCATTTTTAGAAGCTGCCATTCTTGTTACCTCTATTAAATCTTGAAGAGATATATGATAAGCACAAGTAATTACCCCTAATATTCCTCCATCTTCTAAAAGCTTAAAGCTATCATCGCATAGGTCAAAGAAAAAATCTCTTCCCTTATGAATATCAGCCTTTCTCTTAATTAAAGATGGTGGGTCTAATGTAATTATATCATACTTTTCTCCTCTTCCTACAAGAGTTTTAAGAAGTAAAAAAGCATCTCCTTCCATAGTTGTATAATTTCCTTCAAACCCATTTAACTCATAATTTTCTCTACATAGTTCAAGAGCATGAGGCTCTTTGTCTATGGCTACGACCTTTTTACAATTCTCTTTTAAAGCAGCCATAGAAAATCCACCACTACTAGAAAATACATCTAAGAATCTAGTGTCTTTATTTAAATACTTTCTAATAAATTTTCTAGAATCTCTTTGGTCTAAGAAAAATCCTGTCTTTTGTCCATCTATAATATCTATTCCATACTTAAGTCCATTATCCTCCATAATAACTCTTTCTGGAATCTCTCCAAAGATAATTCCTGTCTTTTGCTCTACTCCCTCATGAGTTCTATTTTCTACGTCACTTCTTTCATAGATTCCCTTTGGTTTCATAACTTTTTTAATAGCATTTATTATCTCTTGTCTAAATCTTTCTACTCCAGAATTTCTAAATTGTACTGCTACATATTTATCAAACTTATCTATTATAAGTCCTGGAATCCCATCTCCCTCTGAGAAAAATGCTCTTATACAGTTTGTTTCATTATATAGGTGCTCTCTCTTTTTATAAGCACTTCTTATTTTATTTAAGATAAAATCTTTATCTATCTTTTCATCTTTTGTAGTAAGTACTCTCACATAAGCAGATGTAGAGTCAGTTACATATCCTCTTCCTACAAATGTCATATCCTCAGTGCAAACATCTACTACATCTCCATTTTCTATCTTTCCTATTATACTTTTTACTTCATCTTTAAATACATTGGGATAAAAGTTTTGAATCTTTTTCTCTTTTCCCTTTTGTAAAATTATCTTAGCCATCTTCACTCCTTATCTCGCTATTAAATATGGTTTTCCATTCTCTTTATATACCCTATATACTCTTCTACCTATCCCTGTAAGTATATCCCAAGAACACTTATGTTCTATATTTATCTCCTCTATGATATCATCTCTCACTACAATTACCTCTGTACCAAGAGATATTTTATCCTTTATGGACTCTGGTATTTTTACCATACACATATCCATACATATCTCTCCAATTATTGGACATTTTTCCCCTTCAATAATAACATAGCTTTTATTTGAAAACTCTTTCTTTATTCCATCTGCATATCCCATTCCAATAGTAGCAAATGTTTCCCCTTTATGAAGTACATATTTTCTTCCATATGAGATAAAAGAATCATCTTCTACTGTTCTTATTGATAAAATCTTTGTTTTTACACAAAATACTCTCTTTAAATCTTCTACTCTATAATTAGCTATCATACCATACATGCATATTCCAGCTCTTACAATATTTCCACTAATCTCTTCATTAAATCTCAAAATACCTCCACTATTTAAAATATGAAGATATTTTACCTTATCTTTATATTTTTCAAAAATTTGAAATTTTTTAATTTGAGTTTCTGTATAATCATCTGATTCTCTATTAAATCCATCTGCATCAGAAAGATGTGAATAGATACCCATAATATTTATACCATTTTCAAGACAGTAATCTACTACTCTCTCTCCCTCTTCTGGTAAAAATCCTAACCTTCCCATACCTGTATCTATCTTTATATGTATACCTACTTTTAAATTATTTTTTTTAATATACTCTATTTGTTCCCAATTTCCAACTGTTATTTGAATATTGTTTTTATCAGCTATATCCATCTCTTCAGGAAATACTATTCCCAACACTAATATTTCATCTTTTATTCCAGCCTCTCTTAATTCTAACCCTTCATCAAGACAAGCTACAGCAAAAGATTCTACTCCATGCTCTGATAGATACCTCACCGTTTCTTTTGCTCCAAATCCATAGCTATTAGCTTTGACTACTGCCATTATCTCCCTATTATTAACTTTTTCTCTTATTTTATTTATGTTAAAAATTAAATTGTCCATCTCTATTTCTAACCATGCTCTCATTTTTTTCCCTCTCTCTGCAATAATCTTACTTTAGCTATAAATTTATTTGAAAAATATTGTAACTACTCAGCTAATAACTCAAAGAAAACTCAAAGAATTGTGTAATTTATGAAGAGAAGTTAGATTAACACAGCGAAATCAAACACTAAAAAATACAATAAGTCGAAGACTTAATCCTTGCATTTTTAGTGAGATGAACTCGTAGTTAATCAACTTCTTGGAATATGGAACAATTCTTAATTTTCTTTTAAAAATAGCTGAGTAGCTAAAAATATTCTTTAAACTAGTATTTTTTCTTTTGTTTCTTGAGTTTCTTTCTTTTGAAGCTTTTTCTCTATACCAGAGTTTCCTCCATCTCTTTTCTTCTTATCTAATAGATAAACGATTGGAGTTGCTATAAACACAGAACTATATGTTCCAGCTAATATTCCCACTAAAAGTGTCACTATAAAAGTTCTAAGTGAATCTCCACCAAAGATTAATATTGCTATTATAGCAAAAAGTGTAGTAACTGATGTATTTATTGATCTTATCATAACTTGATTTATACTCTTATCTAAAAGCTCTTCAAAAGTAAGTTTTTGTTTTGTTTTACGCTTTATATTCTCTCTAATTCTATCGAATACAACTATTGTATCGTTGATAGAGTATCCCAATATTGTTAGTACAGCAGCTATAAATGGAGTATCTACTTCATAACCTAAAAGTGATATTACTCCAATAGCTATAATTAAGTCATGTATTAAAGCTATTATAGCTCCCAATGAGAATATAAATTCAAATCTAACTGTTATATAGGCTACTATTAATACGGCACCTATTAATAGAGAATATACAGCTGAAGTTTTTAACTCCTTACCTATACTTGCTCCAACTTTTTCTACTTTATCTATATCATATTTCCCTACTGTATTTAAGCTCTCTAGTAGTGCATCTTTTTGGGCCTCTGTTAACTCTTGAGTTCTTATAATTACAGTATTTCCTTCTGATACCTGTACTTTTCTACTATTTCCACTAAGTTGAGGAATGTTTTTTGCTACATTATCTAAAACACTGTTTATCTCTGCTAGCGAAACAACTTTTTCAAATTTTATCTGTGTTAAACTTCCTCCAGAGAAATCTATTCCATAATTTAATCCTCTAGTTAAAATTACTGCAAGGGAAAGTACAACTAATACAACAGATAGCCCTAGAAATTTCTTAGTATTTTTTACTATTCCTATTTGCATATGTTTACCTCCTTTACTCCAAATAACTCTGGTCTTTCGAATTTAAATGTTTTTACAAATACTAGTAGTAGTATCTTTGTTATTGTAATAGCTGTAAACATAGAAGCTAATGTACCTATTGTTAAAGTTACAGCAAATCCTTTTACTGGTCCTGTTCCAAATGTAAATAAGATTGTTGTAATTATAAGAGTAGTGATGTTTGAGTCAAATATTGCCACAAATCCTTTGTTAAATCCTACCCCTATACTATTGATGATACTATTTCCTAATCTTAACTCCTCTTTTATTCTTTCAAAGATAATTACATTGGCGTCAACAGCCATCCCTGCTGAAAGAATAAGTCCTGCTATTCCTGGTAAAGTAAGAGTAGCATCTATAAAATTTAAAGCTCCAAAAGTAATAAGTCCAAATATAACTAATGCTATATCTGCTACTATTCCTGGTAATCTATAGAATACTATCATAAAAATACCAATTAAAGCCATAGCAAATATTGCTGCATTTTTACTTTGTGCTATTGATTCGTCTCCTAGAGAAGCTCCTACTGTTCTTGTTTCTACTATTTCAGCTTTCACTGGTAATGCTCCAGCATTTAATAGTGTGGCAGTAGCTTTCGCTTCTTCTACTGTATAGTTTCCTGTAATTACTCCATTTCCACTTGGAATTTCAGAGTTTATCATAGGTGCTGTTTGCACAGTTCCATCAAGAGTTATAGCTAATTGTCTACCTATATTATTTCTAGTTATTTCAGCAAACTTTATAGCTCCCTCTTGGTTCATCTCAAATTGAATTTGAGGTCTACCTAAGTTGTCATATGAAACATCTGCTTTTTTAAGAGCTCCTCCTGTAAGTAGAGTCTCTCCTAAAGTTCCATCTTCATTCATAATTCTAAACTCTAAAAGTGCTGTTTTCCCTATCATTTTTATAGCGTCCTCTGTATTGCTTACCCCTGGTAACTCTATAATTACTCTGTTATCTCCAGCTTTTTGTACTACTGATTCAGCTACTCCCAATCCATTTATTCTTCTATCTAGTACCTCAATAAGTCTATCCATAGCTTCAGAATCTATGGTAACTCCCTCTTCTGGTACTGCTTCTAATACCACATATACTCCACCCTTTAAATCTAGCCCAAGTTTAGTAGGTTTTGCAAAACTCAACCATACAGCTCCACAGACTACCATTATCACAAGGAGTAATCTCATCATTAATTTTGAACTCATTTTTTCCTCCAGTGCTATTTTTTTCTGTCTAAGAAAGTTTGAAGTATTATAGCAGCTGCTACTTTATCTACTACTTTTCTCTTTTCTAATGCTCCCTTTTTATTAGTTTCATTTAGAAGTCTGTCAGCAGAAACAGTAGTAAGTCTTTCATCTACTTCAAAGATTTCCAATCCCTCAATACTCTTATTGAGCTTTTCTATAAATTCTCTTACCTTCTCAGCTTGTCTTTTTTCTGTTCCATCTAAGCTTTTTGGTATCCCTATTACAAGAGATTTTGTATTCTCCTGAATAAGTATCTCCTCTATTCTTTTTACTGCCTTTACTTTTCTTCTGTCAATAACTTCAAGGGGAGTGGCTAATATCCCCATTATATCAGATTTAGCCACACCTATTCTCACATCACCAACATCTAAGGCAACATATTTTTTAAACATTTTTACCCCTTATAATAAAGTTTTTAGAGTTTCTCTAACTTTAGCTACAGCTTCCTCTAAG
>ERZ791731.207-NODE-207-length-38192-cov-54.1872_pt1 | contig 38192 bp, 40 predicted proteins | sample MGYA00509954_ERZ791731 | MGnify/ENA primary metagenome ERZ791731 (study PRJEB30046, sample SAMN00715134) | human gut metagenome | study: EMG produced TPA metagenomics assembly of the A metagenome-wide association study of gut microbiota in type 2...
TTTTGAGTATTAATAACTTATTTAATAATCGTCTCGTTTTAACGGGACACTAGTGATATTTGCAGCATTAAGGCAGAATTTAACCATTTAACGTGAATGTTATATGACTAAAGAAGAAATTCTCAAACAAGTTGCTGCACTTAAAGCAGAATTTCAAGAACTTTGGAATGATATAGACGAACATTCCAAGGAAGAAGAACGTGTCGCTGTAGTGCTGCACAACGCAGAATCTATTATGGATAAGCTTGATAGTACCTTTGAAAAAAGGACAGCTTTGACAGCCGCAGATACTACAATCCTTATGATTGCTACTGCTCTACAAGTCATGAGAATCTACTTGCTTTCTAAATTTCAAGAAAAAATTAAGGATGAAGACAGACTTGCTCATAATGATCCAAGCATCAAAGAAAAAGTAAAAGAACAAATGCAAAAATATAAGGAAGAACATAGTAATTGGAAGTCAAAAAAGAGCCAAAAGAGCTATCGCTCTTGGCAAGAAATTGCCTTCACAATTAAAGTCCCTTATGATGCCACCCGGCATTCCGGCGAAGGTTTCCATAACAGAAGTATGCATGGTGGTCAGCATAGAGTTAAGACATTAGGGCATGACCCAATACTCGGATGGCTCTTTGGTGTTTCAAATATCATCACTGATAGCATAACTATTTGTCCTGAATACAAACTTGGCGAAAAAAAACTCAGAATTCCATATATTGAGTCATATTATGTTGATATGGGCTCTAACTTTTGCTGGGAAGAGCAGATTACCACTTGGTCTGTATTTTCTGGGAGTATTGAAAGTATTAAAGAAGACAAACATCGACTATATGCAGCTATATTTGCTCAAGGAATGCACCTTGCATCAGATCAATATACCAAGATGGGGCTGCCGATTCCTTTCTTGAGTTTGTTAGATCAAGACAAAGCCTATGAGTTGTACAAAGAAGGCTACGATTATCTAGACTATTTGTATGATACTCAAATTTTACGTAGAACTATGAAATCTGCTTCACAAGCTATTTTCATAAATATGCTCATTGGTGCCATTCATAAATTTTTCTATAACCCACAAAAAGATCAAAGTCAAGAATTTTATAATATACGAACCAGAAAAGTAATATTATATTCAAATATGATAGCGACCTCTTCGGATATCGTACAAACAGCTTTTAGAAGTTACAATGGTGATGAAGAGGCATGGAAAAACTTCGACATCGGAGGTTTTTTAGTTACACTATATAGGTTCATAACCGACACTCGCTTCATTATGAAAATTAAAGAAGAATTTATTTTCCAAGAATGGGATAAAATTATTGATTCAAAGAATAACATTTTTAATATATAAAAATAGAATGTCATGAGTATTAAACGATTAATAAAGAAAACACTGAAAGGTGGCGGTTCCCCTATCTTGGGGCATACTATGGATGCAATAGATAAAATGAACAAGACAGGTGATTCTTTTATGAATAGCCTAAAAAAATCAGTAAATGAAACCATTACTGAAGACATGCCTATAAGCAGTGACCTCTACCAATGGGGTAAAAGAGATGGTAGGGTTCAAGGTACTGTTGAACAGGCTAAACGAGACGAGAAAAAGTTCAATGACCTTCATGCAAAACATGAATCAGACAGAAAACGATGGAAAGATAGTGACAAGAAAAAAGACAATTTAATAGATGAGCTTACGAAAATGTTTAAATAAAATGTTATGACACATACAGATGATATTCAAACAGAAGAAGGCTATACCCCATTCTCATTATTGATATTGGGGAATGGATTCGACAAAGACTTGGGCATGAAAACTGCATACAGAGATTTTGCCGAAAGCACTTTTTGGCCATTTACAAATCTATCAAATAAAGACCAGGGGTCACTAGCCTGCTTTTTAAATGAAAGAAAAGAAGACGTCAATACATGGTTTGACCTTGAAGAGTTGTTGGCAGAATTTGCACAAAATATCAATAAAACTATTGAGCAAGCTGAAAAAGATTTTCAAGATTTAGATAAAGTGATAAAAAGTCTAAAAGAATATCTCCAAGCGCAAGAGGATGAGTTTTGCAAAAAAATGGATACTACAATGCATGCTAAAAGAGATACACCAGCTCGTAATGTGCTACAAAAAATTATAAGGAATAAAAAGGAGTATAAAATTTACACCTTCAACTATACAAATGTATATCGCATTGCAAGAAAGATAATACTCGAAGCAGAAGGTAAAATGTTTTTTCATATCCATGGATCCATAAGAGATAATAATATAATTTTAGGAACAGGTGACCAACGCGAGATTAACCCTGCATATTTTGGATTTTACAAAAGTGCAAATAGCTCATATGCAAGTTCCAACTTGGTTGAAGACTTAGCTGAAGCCGATGAAGTTTACATTTTTGGGCACTCCTTAGGAACAAATGATCATGATTATTTTTATGATTTTTTCCAGGATTGCATACACTATCACAAAGAAAATAATTGTAAAAGAAAAATTAGAATTTTCACATATGATGTAAATTCAGAGCTAGAAATCAAAAAGCAACTCATGAAATTGACAAATAAACATCTCATAGGGTTATACGCTCATTGTGACGTTAAAATATTAAGAACTTGCCGAGAATATCAAGATTCATGGATGCTAAAAGATGACTTTTAACATTCCTTTGTTTGGAGATGGTATAAAGCTATCTCCAAACAAAGGAATGAATATAAACTTCAAAGAAATTAAAGGGTTTTCTCTTACAATAAATCCTCTATTGTTTGAAGAACTTCTTTGATCTCATCACTATCAATGCTTCCATTCTCATGATCTATAGTTGTGAAAAGATTAGTACCTTCCTCAAAACCGATAGACTTATAAAAAGCAAGCTTCTTATCCCATGATTCCTTGTAGGCAGGATTGGAAAGCATTCCCAAATGCTCCCAAATGATAGGATCACCAGCAGCATCCTCGAAAGTGAAATCCGGCAAGAATCTCTTTCCTTTTTCTTCCAGGAATTTCTCATATTCAAAGTCAATATTTGCTTCATATAACATGTTAGCAATAATCACTTCGGATTTACTTCTTACAAGTAATCCGTCCTTCAAAGTCTTGTGTATCAATCCTTCGATGTGTGGAACATCAACTTTGGATTCACGAACAGAATACTTAAACAGATTCGTATTGCGATGAGCCATGACAGAATATTGAGGCTTGGTATACTCCAACATCCACTGAGGAGAATCCTCTACCAAGAGAATCAGCTTCTTCTTGGCACGTGTCAAAGCTGTATAGATAAGCTCGCGAGACAATATTTGCCCACTTTTTGGAAGAACAACAAGCACTGTATCAAAATCACTTCCCTGACTCTTGTGAATGGTTATTGCATAGGCAAGCTCTATCGGTACTGCAACATCGTCACTCGATGAAGGAAAATAACTAAAGCTCTCATTTGGAATACCATTGAACACAATACTAGCACGCTTATATTTACCACTTACATAACCAGCAAAACCTATCTGACCATTGGACAATTGGAATTTAAGTTTAGAAGGATAGGATTCGCGCTTCTCATTTTGAAGCTGTATTATCTTGTCTCCATGATAGATATATTCAGGAGCTACCTCTATGGCAAACTTTACATTAGTGTTACCCAACCATTCCTGAAAATACTTATTAAGTTGCAGACTACCCCATACAGGATTCTTTACAGGAGTCAAGACCTGAAAACCCTCCACCATTTCTGGGTGTTCCATGGCAAAATAAGTATCATCCATACCAATGGACTTTCTGATTCTTTCAGGTATGGATAGTTCTGAGAAAGGAAGTTCCTTTTCCAACACATTCAAAAGACATTGCTTCAGCTCATCAGCCGTTTTCCATGAATAGACCTTTAAATCACTATCCAAAGAACCCTTGCGTATCTTCTCAAAGATCTCATCAGCATCCTTGGCAACCTGATTTCCTGAAAACCATGAAGCTAAAGTAAGAATATCAGACTGTCCACCCTGGTGAATTGTCCTTACTATGGTATGTAGATGAGCTATGGCAGTAGTTCTCAACTTACTGTCATTATCCAGGAAACTACAAAGATCAAAGAAAGGTCTTCCCTCTCCTATCGGTGGCAACTGATATGGGTCACCTATGAGAATGATTCTATTTACAGTCTTCAGATCAATTGCGTTCAACAAAACGTAAAAATCAGAAAGAGTGAGCATAGAACATTCATCAATGACAATATTCTTTGCACCCACATATTTTCTTTGTTTATCTTTTGCAGGTATGTAAGCACTCATTGTACTCCAATCAAAGAACCCCTGTTTTGTCAAGAATTGCGCCACAGTCAAAGCCTGGGTATTAGATGCCATACTTCCCAAACGAACTCTAGCCTTTCCAGTTGGTGCCAAAAGCAAAACACCCTCTTCCATTACGCACTTTGAAGACAAGAATGCCTTTACTACAGTTGTCTTTCCTGTACCGGCAGGACCTGTAAGCACAGAAAGACGCCTGGAACTTATTATCCCCAATGCTTTAGCTTGGTCTTTAACGGCCATAACACTTTGAGGATTTGATGCATCAAAAGCGATGGTATTCTTAACCAATGAAGCCCAATCTTCAGATAATGGCTCCTTCACATCCTTTGCAGCACGGGCAGACAAACGTTTTTGTAACCATCTTTCCATGTCAGTGAATTCCCTCAACTGAATGGAAACAGAGTCCTCGGTCTTGATATACTCCAGTTTTTCCTGCATGAAAGAACCTACTTTCAGTAAGTAATAAGGAGGAAGCAGCATCTTGTCTTTATCCAATTCTTCCTTCAGAAAACTATCAAGTTCTCTCATAGAAAGAAGAGTGTCCCCTAAATCTGCCTGAAATCTAAGTTTCTCTATCACCAGGGAACGAATTCTTCTTTGGTCAATAAGGGTATCTACACAAGATGGAGCTTCAGGAATCCAGTCTCCCTGTATCTGTACATCAGGAATCACTCCATAGTCAACCATCTGGGTTGATATAGACGTATCACCTTCTTCACAGATCAAGTAAGGATTTGCCAACAAATCATCATAGCTCTCAGGTCTTTCTACCCAATATTTGATTTGAGTAGAATCAAGCTCAAAACGCGACAAAAGCATCAAAACCTGTTTCTGCTTATCTGCTGTAGCATGCCAATATGCCTTATAATATCCCAGTTCAGAATTATAAGCAACACCAGAAATCTGAATCTTATCCGATAACAAATCAGAATAAGCCATCCATGGATTACCTTTTGGAGTCAGATGCTTGCTAATACGAAGATCATGTTCTATCAAATAAGCATAATTCACACCTATGGCACGAAGCGCTTCAGCAAAACCAGGAAATGGACCAGAAGCCTTCTTGATATTACCGATTTGCAGGTCTATCCAACGTAATTGGCGTTTCCAATCACCTCCAACCAGTCCATGTCTGATAACTGCTTCTACTGAATCTCGGGCAGCAGACAGAATAATCAACATACTGTGGTGACTTATCTTGTCACAACCATAAGAAAGCTCATCAAATATTTTCTGACTATTGCCTACTTTATCCAATGTCAACTTGATTTCATTGATGGCAGCATTCTTTGATATATGGAGTTTGTCTTTAAATATCTGTTCATCAATGGCTAAATACTCCTTATATGGCAAAAGGAATCCATTTGACTCCTTCAGACTTGGTCGGATAGAATGCTCAATCATCAAATCCCATGCCGGATAGGTATAATCAGCAGCTGAGTCAAATTCAATAACATCATGCACACGACTCACCTCACCCAAACCAACGATAACTCGGGCAGCATCCTCATCAACAGGATTTCCGTTCTTGCAATAGAAAACCACTAAAGATTCATGCTCCACAACATCTTTTAGGAACCAATGCAAAATATCTCTTTGACGCTGTGCACCAAATATCCAAGAAGTTCTAAAAGGAGGCTCTTCATCCCTTGACAAGCCAGGATACTTAGTGTCCATATCTTCCTGTGAAGCTTTTGACAAATAGCGGAAAGGTATTCCAAATGCAGAGAACGCAGGCACGTCCACTGCAGTGGGAAGCAACTGAGAATGAGGCAACTGCTTATTGTTAGCATACACATGGACGAAGATACGCTTGTAGGATTCTTCATTCATGAAACCACCATTTTCCCCCTTGCAGGCAGGAAGTTGCTCAGGCTTTAGATCACCCCATTTCTTTGAAGCAATCCTGTCTTCATCAAGATTATTCTTATGCTCCAAGATGTTGTGCAAAGTCAAGCAAAACGGATTAGCCGCTGGTGAACAGCAAACAGATCCATTCCAATTGTTGTCATGCCAAGGCACACGAATTGACAAATGTTTCATATATTTTCGTTTTATTTTTTACTACTATGTATTTGAATATCAATGGCATTATCATCCCAACGAACATCATACTCACTATTTGAGTTATAATAGACATTCACAGGTAAATGACATGTCACCTCTGTATTTTCTTCTATATAATGCTCGTCTCCAAACATCAACTTCTCCATCTGAGCACATGGCAATACGCTCCTGTCTTGAGAATTGACAATCTTACCAAGTTTATTCTTGATATGATAGCCATCAATCTGTCCTTCAGGAATCACAAAGAACAAATAATCTCTTGCTCTACTCATAGCCACGTTGATGATATTCTGGTTATTTACATGACTGCCGGAATAGCTGCTAGCTGGTGGATTAAGCACAACGAACATAATATCGCACTCATCTCCTTGGAAGCTATGCACCGTACCACAGGTAATAGAGCAATTTGGCTGGTCAATTGGTCTGCTTTCAATCATCTGCTTGATAGCATCAGCCTCTGCACCATATGGACAAACCACACCTATGCTATACTGAGAAGAAGGATGGTTCTGGAAGATTTGTCTTGCTACATATCCAACCATATTGTAGGTGAATATAGCAGAATACAAATGCAAAGGACTCTTGCCCACAGTACCCAACTCAAAGAGCTGCGAGAACTCCCTAACCTCAAAAGGGAAGAAATTAACTGTGTTTATATCCATGCCATCACAATGAAGCTGTTTCTGAGGAGCACGTTGTATGAACGTTTTAACCATGCCATTATAAGCAAACTGACTCACTATATCACCAATCACGGGAATTGACCTGTACTGGGTAGTAAGAGCTTCCAATGGGTAACGGTCAAAACTATTCAAGGCTGTCTTTAGCTCGTCAATTCCAACCATCTGATAAATGTTCTCCACCTCAATTTCATTTCTTGGAACCGGGCGTATCTGCATAGGATCTCCCGCTATGATAAATCTGCACCCCTCACCTTTATATAATATATAGGTAATGGTAACCAAATCCATCATGGAGGCTTCGTCAATGATAATGTAATCCCAATCAAAGTCACATATAGGTGTATCGTCAGGATTCACAGTATCATAGGAATACCTTGCACCTGTTGTAACCACAATGTTGACAGAAGAAGCATCCATATCCATGGTATCACGAGTTGTGACAACTCCCTCCTCAATCAAATCGGCATCCTCGGTAGTTCCGAACCTGCTTAAGTAATTATAACACAAATCATCTGCTACCAAACGCTCTGCAATGACATCTGCAGCCTTGTTGGTTGGAGTCATCACCAGAATGTTGAGGTTTTCACCACTGGTTTCTACCAGCTGATGAATCTTTTCCACTACTCTTGTTGTCTTACCAGTTCCTGGAGGGCCATATATAAAGCTAATATCAGCAGGTAAGTTTTCCTGCATATTAAACTCATCCGGCAATGAAAGCTGCAAAAATCTTGTCTGCAATGAATCCAAGATATTGTTACTGTTCTCCGCCTTCAAACGGATTAGAGTAGCCTGACGGCATAAATCAAGCGTTTCGTCACTCATCTCATCAACCAACAGATCTACAGAAGTTTCATCCACACGAACAAGACTGACATCTCTCAAGATTTTAGAGTTATCCTTATAGAACACCACCACTTGAAGATTGTCAGCATTGTCCAACCAAGAAGGCAAGACCTTGGAAGGAACCTGGAGACGAAGAATCCTATCATAAGACAGGAACTCCTTGGCATAGAAGTCCACCTGTATCTTACTTGTTGACAAGCTACTCTTGTCAGAATAGATCAACTCCATCAGATACTTGAACCACAGATAGCTGTATTTTGGCGTATCATTCAGGAAATGATTAACCTGCAACTGCTCGTCTGCATATTCAGCAGCATTCTGTGCCTCCGTATTCTTTCTCTTAAGATTTTGCTCCATACGAGAAGCTGTGTCCCCACGCTGATGGAAATCGTAATTATCCTCACCAAACAATTCCCCAGGGTTACTTGAAGAAGACTCCTCAGAAGAGAATTCTGGCACATCACCAGCATTTCTCGAAGAAGAATAAGGTCGATGCAATTCCTTATTTGCCTTCTGCTCCCACTTATGCTGAAGAGCTTGTTGCAAATCCTCTTTCTGCTCATCACCGCTATCAAAGACTTCCTCATCACGATTAACTGTTCTTCTTGGAGCATGATGCTTACCCTTGTCACTTCTTTCCTTACGCTCCTTAGGTTGGCTGACCTCATCATTTGATGATTCAAAAGAGTTCGTACCTTCGCCATGATCATCAAAAGATGAGTCTGACTCGGATAAGTCTGAAGGTGCATTTGAATGGTCCACCTCTAAATCAACCAAACTTGTATCCAAGGAAGCATCAGAAGTATCTGTTTCAACCCATTCAGCAACCTCTTCATTATCAGAAGCCTTCAACCCTTGACGTGAAGTTTCATCAAGAAGCTCTAAAAACTCCGGATCCAAATCCACTTCGTTAGCTAACAGATATTTGTTGAAATCAGCAGCAAAAAGACTTTCCAGGTAATTATTGTCCTGTTTCAATGAGAAGACACGCTTGATCCAACTCAAAACATTGATGAACATCTTACCACCCCAAGATCCAACATACCATAGCTTGTCATCATCTTCAATGAATGACAAACGCGTTGTGGAAATATTCTCATCATAGAAATAGTCAATCTGTTCACAACTACAAATATCACAAGCATCCAGGAATGATGCATTCCTCTGATAAGTCTCTTTCCAATCACCACCAGCTTTATATGCAAGATACAATAAACGCTTCTTTATCTCTTCTTTGGCCTCAGTATCTTCATAAAAATCTCCGGTTTTTCTCTTCTGAAAGTCAGAGTTTGATATGATTTTAATACCTAAGATGTGACACAAGCGCTCATAATCCTGCCTAGACTCAGGCATAAATGAAGGATTGCACACATGTGAATTCGTACCAAAGCTATCCCTCAAAGTTGAATTGTTCCAATCCAATGCAACTAGTGAAGACAAAGGCTCCCAGGTTTTCGTACCAGCATACCAACTCGCATTTTCACGAAACTCCCCTATTTCTCGTCTGTATCTGTGAATCGTCTCATCACGTGATTCCACAATCCAGTCGTAAACTTTCCTTCGATAATCATTCGTCTTCAAAAGCAAATAGTCCAAACAATCCGTAAATGTCAATTTGCTTCGGAAGCCAATATAACCTAACCATGCAGGCAACTCAATGTTAGGAAGTTTGTAACTGCCATTAAGCAGCGAATTGACTATTTTCTGCAACTGTCCTTCTCTGTAATCATACAAATCAACAGGACGCTTTAATCCCGTGGGTGAAGGGATACAAGGCAACATTCTTAGATGTTCCTCATCACAAATATATTGTAATTGTACTGCTTTATGAGGAGCATAATACCCCCAAAAGTACTTCGCAAACTTAGGATTTGTCAAAAGCTGAAGATTAACCTCCTTGAAAGTCTGCCCAACCTGAAAATACCCCAAGAAGACATTTCTGTAAGAAGACTCAATAACTCCCCTGTAATCTTCACTCAAATAGGATAAAGACTGGATGTCACAACTCTCATAGTCACAATCCGGGTGATAGCAAGAACCCAAATATAACTGAGAACTAGGACGTAAATCCTGATTCTTATCATAAAGCTTGATACTGGTAGCTTTGACTATTTCCTTGAAATCTTCCTTCTCCTCATCAAATATGGTAGCCATTTCAGCAATAATCCTAATATGTGCCTCATAAGCATAACTCTCTTGATGAGAGATAAAATAGCGTAATTTCTCATTTCGCAATGCTGTCAAGGAAAGACATTTTTTCTGGCAATCCATCACTGCTTCCAGGAAACGCTTGATTCGTTCAGCCACTTCCGGTTTGTCATCATAGCCATCCAGATACTTGGCAGAAACAAGATTAGGGATACGTACATCGGCTAACGGATCGACAGAGATATTGAGATATCCTCCAGACAAGAAGGCATCAGAAGGATGACGATAATGATTGTCATCACAAAGAAGCCAAAGCTTAGAAAGCATGATTCTCATCCTGGAATTCTCTTCATTGGCCAATATTCTACGAATCTCCCGTTCATGTTCTGCCAATACACCAACTATCTCTATTCTACCAAAGTAAGTATCAAGATTTGGCAAAATCTTCTCAAAGACAATATCATGTGTATCCACAATGACACCCATAGCTTTGAACAGATTCAACCAATCTTTCTTGGAATCTCCATTTCTCAGATAACAAGATGACACGAAAGCAGGAGTATCTGTAAATTCATGAACTATCTGTTCTATATCATAGTTGGCATATTCGTTTGACAAGAACAATTCTTCAGGAGTGAACATCTTCTTTTCAGAACCGGAACCACTATAACCCAACACAGGAAATTTCGATAGCTCACCTTTTACTTCACCCGAGAGTTCTGCATCCAGAACCCACCTCCAAAAGCGCACATTTCTGTCCTCATCCAGAAGATAGTCATAAACCTCTTCCAGATTATCTTGGTTTGAAATATAAGTGACAAATTCATCAGAAGTAAGCTCATTATTATCCAAAAACTCACAGTAATATCTTCGTTCTTCCTCACAAGTGACATAATCATGATGAATAGTATCAAGCAAACTCTCAGGAACCAGATTCGCCTTTACAATACCAGTCAATGCCTCTGATGGCAAGTAATGGTGATTGGAACAGGACATAAGAATACCATCCTCTTCTTTAGGAGACTCTATGAAAATTGGCACAATCTGTACCTTCTTGAAATCTTCAGAAGACAACGCTTCCCGATTACGGAAAACATATTGATGGAATGCTAGATTTGCCTTTCTATCCTTCAAACTATCTCTGAATCTATCGATAACTGCCAATACATGCTTACGGAAGAAATCAATGGTATCAAAAGATTTAAAGCCAAGTTTCTTATAAAATTCTTTTCTCTCCTGACCATCAAACAACGAAGTATAGTAATCATCACAGATATGCATGGAACCTTTAGCAAACCATTCCTGACCATACAAGTCATCCAATGCAGGAGAGTGATAATAAGTCATTCCACCCCAATCCTTACAGGATTTCAGTTCTTCCTCACCATCCCATTTAACTGGTACACAGCGGAACTTGACATCTATCACATCTTCCCCTTTGAACAATATATTTTGATTGACGAAAAGAAAATTCAAGAAATCTTTACTCTCCTCCTTGGTCTTGATATTCTCATATATGGAAACAAGGAATCTATCCTGCTTTAACAAATTGCCAAAAGTAGGCTCCGTGAACATATATACAAGAGACATGGACTTGAAGTAAGATACGATCTCGTCACTATCTGTACCATTCATGCCATAACAGGAAGAAAGCACAAGGCACAACTCCTTTGGAAGCCATCTACTCTTAATGACCTCCTCCCAATAATCATTCTTGAAATACACATTGCTGGCTATCGGTACCATCTTTTCTGTTTCTCCATCTGTTGCAAACAAGGAGAGCGTACGACGCATGTTTGTCGTAAACTTATACTTTAAAGAACCAAAATGTAAAGCCAGGAAACGATAGAAAGAAAGATTCATTTCCTTATCTGCAATCTTCTCTGCAATCAGAGGGAGATATGTGTCATCAGAAATAAATCCCTGAAAGAGTTTCATCTCATCAACCCCGGCAATGCCTTGATTTTTAAAGAATATCCTAATGTCATCCGGGTCATTATCGAAATATGACTTATCAACAAAGTTCAGCCAACCATCACCTACCCACTCTTGCTCAGCAAACTCCAAACCTAAAGTATTAGGCAAATGAATCTTCTTATGGTTATAGCTATCCATGCTGTTACCATTTTCGGTAAATATCGGATAATGAATATTGCCTATTCTAACACCATATCCACTTTTAGCCAAGAAGTGCAGCAAATGAACATTGTTTCCCTTATCTGTCAACCTCTCACGAATATCATTGATGCCGGTAACGATTTCCTGAGCAAAACGATAATCACTAAACTGAGCAAACTTATTAGTCACCAGGTTCCATTTATTCAACTTCTCCAAGGCAACTCTTACGTCAGGATCCAAGCGACAAATCTTATCACTTAAAAAGGAAAGGTCATCCATGTATCTGTCAACATCAAGATATAGACAACTCATTCTCTTTAAATTGCCTTCTGCATCAAGGAAGATAGGTAAACCATCAACCACTGTTATGTAATCGCTCTCTATCAGGAATTGGTTAAATCTTATGTTATTGTCTTTCATGGAAAGCCACTCCTTGAAGGCTTTATTCTGAATGAGCAATACAAGCTGATCATTGTCGAATCTGTCACACTCTCCCGGAATCGTTTCATTCAACAAATCATTCAATCCTTCAGTATTTCGAATATCCTTATGTGGTAAATATTTATTTGTATTCACAAATGAATAAAACTCTTCATCTGTCAGCAAAGGATCCTCTCCGCTAACAAGCCCAATCTCGTCAAAGATAACATTGCAGGCTTTACACAAGAAATACTTCCCATTTGCTTCTACAGGAATGCAAGGAATCATTCTCATGCTCTCATCAAAACCATTAGAAAACAGACGGGCATAATAATTCGACGAAGAAAAGTCCGGCAATAACGCAAATACAGACTCCATGTCCCATTCACCTTCATGTGCTAAGAAACCAGCCCACCATTGGACAAACTTGCGGCCACACTCTTCCATGACAACATCATTCCACATCACTTCATGTAACCCACTACGAGAGCCATTAGGAATAAAGTCGGCATTCAACAAGAAACCAAAGTCAAGACGCAGCTCTGTAGGAAGATAATTGTAAACACGAGCATCCTTGACAGGAACCAACCTATTTCCTTCTCTTGAAACAGCAAAAGAAATACCAATAGAGTCAATATCCTTAAATTTCTCCGGAATCTTACTGGCTCCGGAATCGGCATTTTTTCTTACCCATTCCTTCAAACTCTCAGGAAGAGTATATGGAAATCTGTCAACAACCCACTTGTTTCTGTCCTTGATAACCTCAAACTTTCTCTTACCATCAATAAACACTTCTGCCTTAGAAACATGAGGAATGAATAAGAGAATCTGATGATCACTGAACACTTTGATCAATTGAGGGATATTTTCCTTTGCATCACGCTTGTGACGCAGAGCAAACTGAACTCTGTAAGACGAAGGTATGGAGGCCAAGGCTTCCTTTAACTCCCCATCAAGTTCTTCACCAGATGTAGGAATCGGCATAATTGTCCAAGGAGAAGAACCATGACTCTTCTCATCAGCATAAGACTCATCAAAACGCAATTGCCACTCACCAGAATGCAAAAACACATAATCATTGTTCACAAAAACGGTCTTGAAACCAATACCCTTATAACCTATGGTATCCTTGTTGGCACGTTTCTCACCCTGGTTGAAGGAACAGAGACCTATGATATTTCTCAAATTAAACTGAGCACCAGTATGCAAGAACAACAGATAATGCTCGGTAAGCACAAACTTCACAGCCACGTCATTCTCCTCACCTGAATGAGGATAGTCATTGGCATTTTGAAGAAGCTCATAGATATATGTATGCTCTGCACCAGTAACCTCGCTCAAGATAGTTTCCTGAGTGCGCACTTCATCCTCTATCTTCTTTCCTCTAGAGTCTGAATAGATTTTAAACAAACGATTCAGCAAAGCTGTCTTGTCAATAGGACAAACCTCACCATCAACAGCAAGAGTCAATGGACTAGAAGCAACCAAATGCCACTTAAATCTATAAAACTCATGCTCAACCAACCCATTATTATCATATCTGATTTCAACTTTATCTCCACTCTCATAAAAAGTACGAACCACCTCACCCTCGGAACCTCGAAGATCTATAAAGTGGCCATATCCTCCTTCTGTGGTGTAACATCCAATAAGTTCATCAGAATGTCTCTCTTTTAAGTCATATTCATTAATTTCCATATCATTCGGTTTTGATTAATGTGCAAAATTAGATTGCAGCTGTGCATGGTATCTGCATTTCAAATACAAATATAACTGCAAAAGTAATCATTTTATTAAGAAACAAGCAAAAAATCCAAGTCTTTTTAGCCAAAACAGAAAAAAACTTGTTTCTGTGCACATATCTCGTACTGAATTAGTATCTTTGCCAGTGATAATCATTTAAATGTTTAGCGTATGCCAACTAACAAGAATGCCCAACTCAGGTATCAAATATTAGATAGGTGCTTCAGTGATTTTAAGCACAAATATACGATCAATGACCTCATGGATAAAGTGAATGATGCACTCTATGACTTGACGGGAACTGATATAAGTGTCCGCCAGATACGTGCTGACATTAAGTATATGCGCGATAGAATTACCTACGATGTACCATCAAAGGCCTATCCAATGGCAGTAGGTAAAAAATCATATTATAGATATGAAGACCCAAACTTCACTATATATAATAATGAGATGTCCATTGAAGAGGTGAACAATCTGCGTTCAACCATTCAGATGCTCGGACGCTATAGAGGTACACCAGCTACTGCATGGTTTGAAGAGGTTATCTCTAATTTGGAATACCGCTTTGGCATAAAGGCTAATGCTGAAAATCTCATTTCCTTTGAGCAAAATGATAAACTCCAAGGATTGGAACATCTCTCTGGCATCATTGATGCCACCGTCAACCACCAGCCTCTCAAACTTCAATATTGCACATTCAAAGGCCATGAGTTCGATACAATATGCCATCCCTACTACGTGAAGCAATATAATAACAGATGGTTCCTACTCGGAAGAAACGAGAAATATGGAACAATTTGCAATTATGCATTAAACAGAATTGTGTCATTTAGAAATGTGGATATTCCTTTCTGCAAAAATACTCAAATCAACTTTGATACCTATTTCAATGATGTCATCGGTGTAACAGTACCAAAGGCCGACATAGAAACCATTGTTCTCAGATTCTCAGAAAATCGCTTTCCTTATGTAGTATCTAAACCTCTGCACCACTCACAAGTAGTCAATAAGGAACAAAGAACTGTAACCATCCAGGTTAAACCCAATAACGAGCTGAACCAGCTGATATTCTCATTCATACCAGACGTAGAAGTTCTTTCTCCTCAAAGCCTAAGAGATACTATTAAGGATAACATTGAAGAAAATCTCAAGAAATATTTATCTGTGCAGAATGATTGTACAGGGCAAGTTCTCAATAGAAATGCAAAAATCTGAGGGGGTTCAGGCTTAATAATCTAGGGTAACTTCCATCATGGAATGTTAAAAACGGTAAATACAAATTTAACGTATTTACCGCCTTTTTCATTTTCATACCTTTTTTGCATAACGTTTGCATAAGCATAATAACCAAACATTAATGCATAATATTTTCTCAAAAAGGGAAAGACTTCTAAAGCCCGTTCCACCCAATATAGTTCTCAAATAAGGTCTATTTTCCATATTTGTCTATATTTAGAAGGCGAAATCATCCTCTTCCTCATCCTCACCATTTGGGAACATGACGCTTCTCTCATACTCTGGATCATAGAATTCATACTCATCCTTCACCTGTTTGATCTTCTTCTGAATGGAGCAAATCTGCTCCAGTTCCGGAAATTGAAGATGTTCACGATTGAACTCCAATATCCCATTCAGCTCTCTCTCAATGGAACAAACCTCTGGTTGGAAGTTATCCATGTCAAACTCGGAATCATTGAAGAGGTCATTATCTAGGGCCTCGTCCAAACGTTTTTCCATCTTATCCAATTGCTCTTTTATAGTTTTGTTCATTATGCTTTATTTTTAAGTATATGTTCGATTTATGAAATAAGAATCTTACCTTATGAAAGATTCATTTTTCGTAGGAGTCTGAGAGTAACAGGATTTGCTTCACCTTGGAAAGCAAATCTTTCTCTGTAACTTCTAAGTTCAAAGATCCCCCATTCCCTGTTATATTGACACCTAAAACACCTGCAAGTTTTATCAGATGTTTTGTACTTCCACTCTTTACAGAAAGACAAATAGACCATTCACCATAAGTACAAAAAAGGGTTATGTAAATGGGCATGTTGTCATACATGATTTTATAACCATATTTTTCCACATATGGAATCTTGCCATCGAAGGTTTCCGCTATAAAGGAAGCTATCTCCTCGTGGAACTTCTTCGTAAAAACGTTGGCGTATTCTTCGGAAATCTCATCCTTGGCACAGATAATCTGCTCTTGGGCATCTTCCAAATCATCAAGCAAATCGTCTAAAGCCGAGCATTTTTCGATAATGTTCAGTCCTTTTAACTTCGCCATTTCTTTATTAATATCAAACTTCTCCATTGTATATCAATTAAAAATTCTGATGCAAAGATAGCCCACACCTATGTAAAATCGTTTCACACAACAAAAACTTTTTTCATGCGCAATGATTTTTCTCACGTTTCATCTAATTTTGCAGAAAATTTAATGAGCAAACATGAATATGGGCAAAGAATTATCAAATGGTAAGATGGATAAAGAAGCCATCAAACATACCATCAAGACAAAGTACCTCAATAGTTACAAGGTGATTGTAGCGGGAGGACGTGACTTTGACAACTATGAGTTTCTGAAAGAAAAGCTTGATGAGACTTTCGGATCTTTGGGAGACTTGGACGCTCACCCAATAGAAATCATTTCAGGGATGCCAAATCTCATGGAACCAAGCATATGATAGAAATTGCCAAGGAAAAGGGCATACCAGTATGGATATATAAATATTAAAAATTTGGATAATACATATATAATTAGTAACTTTGCACTCATGAAGAATTTTGCAGCGATAGATTTTGAGACTGCCAACCAGCAACGAACCAGCGTTTGCTCCGTGGGCATTGTGATAGTAAGGGATAGTGAGATTGTGGATAGCTACTACAGTCTCATCAAGCCAGAGCCTGAGTATTATTCCTATTGGAATACTAGGGTGCATGGACTTACCATGGAGGATACCATGAACGCCAGGGTATTTCCAGAGGTATGGGCTGAGATTCAGCCAAAGATTGAGGGATTGCCATTGGTGGCTCACAACTCTCCCTTTGACGAGGGATGCCTGAAGTCTGTGTTCCAAATGTATCAGATGGACTATCCCGATTATGAGTTCCATTGCACATGCCGAGCCTCCAGAAGAAAGTTGGGATCTCTCCTACCCAACCACCAACTACAAACTGTAGCTGCTTATTGCGGGTACGACCTAACCCAACACCATAATGCCCTGGCTGACGCAGAGGCTTGCGCTTGGATTGCCAGGGAACTACTATAACTCTTACAACTCATTTTAATGTTTTTTGTCACAAAAATGACAATAGCACTACAAGGGAGTTGCTTTCACGGGTTCATACCGTGAAGCACTCTTTTTGGATTGGTACATCTCTCATTATCCAATAAATAATGTGTATGAAGAAAATAATTTTTCTCGATTTTGACGGTGTACTGAATACTGAGTACAACCAGAACTTGCTTATGTATCATGGGAAATCCTGGAAAGACAAGTATGGAGCTTTCTTCGACCCGGAGACTGTGGCTGAACTAAAGAGAACAGAGCCATTAAGATTCTTAACGGATAAAGGATTGTTTTTCTACAAGTATAACCGTAATTTATGGAATTAAGATATGGACATAAAACATGTATTTGAAGACTCTCGCATAGTCATGCTGGAGAAAGACATTGCAAGAATAAACGAGTATTGCCGATACTCGGATGAAGAAAAGTTTGTGATGAAGCACTTGCTCAAAAAGCGTTGCAACGTACTATGGCAATTGAATGTGTATGACGATGAGACGAAGCAGTTCCTCATCGGTTTCAATGATGCACTTCGAAAGGCATGTACGCAGCTTTATCACCGGACGATGACAGTTTATCAAGAATACCTGCATCGTAAGGACATTTCTGGAGATTTTGAGGTGGAAGGAAAGATATTCCTTGGTTACGAATATCCTGCACATCACCCCATTCAGACAGAAACGGCAAAACAGGTGTGGGATACTCTGACATGTGGAGGTTTCAATACGCTCTATGATGAGGGTTGCGCATGGCCGCTCCGATTCAGTAGAGAGCGGTCTTCTGAGCAAAGTATCAATGAGAAATTAGAGAATTGGTTGGGGATGGAAATTGAGAACGACAATTGGAATGAGGGACTGGATAGAGAATGGTCGAAAGATATGCATCTTATACAGCCCTTTCATAATCTATACGATCATTGCTACTTCTCATTATATGACCTCATATATGTCCGTGAGTTCAATCTGGAAGTACATATGGAGTTTGATGATAAAGTAAAATATTAAACATCAAGCCAAACAAGCCGCTGGAACTCTACAATCTGCGAGAGGATCCTGAAGAGAAGCATAATCTCGCCAAGAAATATCCGAAAATGGTAATCGGTTTTGACAAGGTGATGAAGGAAATGCGTACTCCATCAGAAAACTGGCCAATACCGGAAGATGCGGAAAGTGGGAAAAAGTAATCGGCTTTGTAAAACTGAGGGCGTGTCATGGACTTATGACACACCCTCAGTTTTTTATCCGTTTTTCAAGATTTTACGGTCTTTAAGCGACGTGTTTTGCGACAACGTGTTGGCTGTAGAATATGCATCGAGCAGCCAGCGTAACAATTATCCATCACCAAGACTTTCTGAATTGGAGATGTTGTAGCGATAGCAGCCATTCTGTCGGCAATCGATATTTACCCAAATGTTTTTCCTGTGTCGTCATACGTCACTCACGTTATTTTTTACTTATCCAAAAAGCTGACAACCTCTGGAATCTCTTTATTCAAGAAGTCGTACCAAAGCTGAGGGCTATATCCCAAAGATGTATGATGAATCATATAGAACGGCAGCTTGTAGCCGTTAGCAAATTGCAGTTCACCTTTCTTAGGATAAGAGTTGTTGATTTTTTCATCCAATGTTTGGATAGAATACTTCACACCTTTCTCGTCAAGAATATTCATGCCTTTGTCGTTTCTTAGACCAACAAATATGCAAACATCTGGCTTGATGATCTGCACGACATCAGCTAAGCACTTCCATGCCGTCTCGTAATCAGCCAAGGAGGGCACCTCATGTGTGCCTTTCATAGGCTCCTGTATGAAGTTATAAGAAGCTATTTTGTTCCAAAAGCCCTCGACATCCATGTCGCTTTCATCCAAGAATGTTTTCTGAAGGTTAGTATGGAATTTCCAGCCACCTTTTTCTATTGCACAATTAATGATTCCTCTTGTATACTCCTTGTCTGTAACACATCTATCATATTCCTCTGGGCAGAATTCGCCTTCATCATTCACCGTATAGTGCGAGTCACCCATGATAAGCACACGCTTTGGTGCCGAAGCATAGTTGCAACCTATCCAAGGATAGTGTACAAGATTCTCAACTTTATCAAACTGCGAATCAAATTGTTTGTCTGATGTTGTCATAATAACCTAATTTCCGCAACACTATAATTCAATATTATTTATAAGAACCTGAGCAACAAAAAGTTGATTAGTTTTTTGCCATGTCAGAAATCTCACTTGTCTTAGTGTTGCATTTAAAAACAAATAAAACTCTGAGTGACACGGCAAAAATACAAATAAAATCTAAGAAACACACTCCTTTTGGGGACTTTTTTTCAATTATGGAGCCATTTGATGCTTTTTTAGCTCAAACCATAGATTCCACCTTGGGATTGAGATGTACAGTGTTTGATTATCAACATAGTGAGATTCTACGCTCTCTGATATACGTATATCTTTGTGGTGGTTCATGTCTTGAGGATATTTCAACACACCTTATAAAAATTTTATAAAAATATCATAGCCTTCAAAGATATTTTTAATCTGTGCCATTTAGACTATAGAGAAAAATATGAAGGCCTCCGAGATAAGTTCATGGGTGGAAAGGACATCACTTTTCATGACATAGACTTCATCTATGATGGTTTCTCTATGTTGCTAACCAACATGGAGACTCATACTTATGGAGAAAGCAGCAGAGTGGATTACCTGAAGAAACTGATAAAGTACATCGAGATGGATTCTGACAATGAGTTTTTTAATCTGCAGAAGCTAGTCGTATTATGTAAGGTGTCCTCACTTCATCCTCTTTCTTTGAAGGAGGAAGAAAATATCAAGAGTGAGTTCCAAATGTTGGCAGGAAAAGGAAAATTAATCTTTGGTACGAGAGAGGTAAGTTCCTGTGTAGTTGATTTGCATTTTACGATACTTATTCAGAAATACGAAAAACGTCAACCATAAACCTACTCGGATGACTACAGGCATTTCTTTGACTGATATTTAAAAGACTTGTCACCAAGGTGGAAACCATTCTCTATTGACCTCCATCTTGGTTTTTAAGTTCATTAAACTGTGAGACATTGTAAAACTCCGTAAAAGCACCACTCTTGCTTTGATTTCCACAAGAATAAGCATGACCAAAGACATGAAAACGAGGTTGAGAACGATAGACCTCTAACAAAAGAGGAAGGCTTCCCCTACCCTCGTCAAGTATGCCTTCCGGTGGAATATGGGTTTTCAGGAAGTCCATTTTGCCAGCAAGGTGGATATTTTGCTCCTTACTTTGCAGGCTTCGCATGGATATATTCCCAAAACTTATCCCATCAAACTCAAAGGAGGAATCATGAAGGAAAACTACCTTTTTAGGTAAAAGCGAAATTGTCTGCTCTAAGCTGTCTTCCAAGAACAGCTCATGATTACCTGCGGCAAAAATATAAAGTTTGGCGGGATGGCTTAACAACCAGGAAAAGAAGTCCTCTGTGCCATCCTTGCCAAAGCCAGGCACTACATCGCCAGCACAAAGCAGGATATCAGCTTCTTCTGGGATATGAAGCCGATTGTGCATCCCATGAGTATCAGAGAACGCAAAAATCCGATGTTCCTTATAGTTGAATAGCATAAATCTAAATCTTATAAAGTTAATACTTCAATGGTGAATGTGGGCGGAATCTCTTCCGACCACATTTTTTGCATTGGCTTCCTATTTCATTTTTTAAGTGATACGAAACCTGTTTTCTTATTTTCCCTGGCACATTTTATAAACATCAAACCATAAACCATGCAACATGTCAAGCAGTTTGATTTTATCGTCTGAAGATATGGGTAAGCCGGCAATCTCCTCTGGTTCGAAGCTGACGGATGAGACTTCATTTTTTAGCTCTAGCAAGAGCATATCCATTCGTTTCTCCAAGTATTGTTTCAACCAAGAGAGTTTGTCAAAATCACAAGTTGGAATTTTGATGTTTGATACATATTTTTGTTTCTTATCACCTGTCACTGAGTACAAATTCGCAAACCATATATCGCCAAAGCCAACACTCAAACTGAGTTCTATGCTATATATCTTTCCCATATAGGAAAAAACATACTCACTTTGAGCTTCATCACCTATGTCAAAGTCAACCCATTGATTCATCTTCATATGCTTGAATGATTAACAATAGTTGTTCTTCACTTGTGCCCAATGTCTCCTGTACAAGATCCACCTTTGTTGTATCCATAAATGATTGTGACACAGGAAATATGTTCCTTTGCCACAAAATAAATATACAATGAAGAGGAGGAACATATGGGGGCAATGCTCCATCTATAAACAGATTTTCTTGCCGCCCAAGATTGTGGTTTTCCCATTGGAATTGATAGACGAGATTATCCTACATGAAATGAGTCATCTCAAATTTATGCATCATAGGAAACAATTTTGGGAGTACTTTAGTTTCCTGCAAGGAAGAGATGCCAAACTATGCAAGATAAAGGAAAGTGTATTTTTCGCCAAATACGACGAAATGATAGAGTTCTTACTAAAATAATTCAACTTGTGCAACATATTTTCCTACTTTTCCGTTATCTTTGTACCAAAATTTTAAGAAACAAAATAAAACAAGATAATATGGCAATCAACCAATTAAACAAATATGTCTGGCTCGTGGAAACCATCCACCGGGCAAAGAAAAGGGGCGGCATCACCCTGAAGGAAATCCAAAGCAGATGGTTGGACTCTGACCTCAGTGAGGGAACGGAACTCTCCCGAAGAACCTTCATCAACAACATCCATAGCATCGAGGAACTGTTTGAGATAAACATCGAATGTGGCAGCGGATACCGCTACAACATCGAGTATGGCGACTGTTTCGATGAAGGAAGTACCCGAAGTTGGATGCTCAATGCCTTCTCCCTCCATGCCATGGTTGGCAACAGCCGCAAGCTCAAGGAACGAGTCCTTTTGGAAGATATGCCTTCTGGCAGAAACTTTCTGGAAGACATCATCAAGGCCATGCGTGACAACCATGTCATTTTCATCTCTTACTATAGTTACAATTCCGAGAAGTATTATGAGTTTGACATCCATCCTTATTTCGTGAAGGCTTTCAAGAAACGCTGGTATGTGGTTGCCTATAGCCCTGGCACGAACGATATCCGTTGTTATGCCCTTGACCGTATGGAAAATGTCATCATCTCAGACAAAGTTTTCAAGATGCCAAAGGATTTGGAACCGGCCGAATATTTCAAGGATTGCTTCGGAATCATCAATAACGAGGATTCCGAAGTTCAAAAGGTAGTGCTCAAGGTAGATGCCTTCCAGAGCAACTACATACGTAATCTTCCTCTCCATGAGTCTCAAAAGGAAATGAAGCGTACCGATGAATACTCCATCTTTGAGTATCACCTGAAACCAGAATTTGATTTCGAACAGGAGATTTTCTCCAACATGGACACCATGGAAGTACTGGAACCACAATGGCTAAGGGAAGAGGTGAGTGAAAGGTTGAGAAACCTTGCTAAGAAATACAAGATCTGCCCTTCTTCTTAACTCCTCTCAACAAATGATTAAGGCGGTAAATACGTAATTTTGTATTTACCGCCTTAATCATTTCTGCCAAGGAAAATGATATTGATGCAAACTATTTTGAATCATAAGGAAACGACGATTCGTGCCTATCGCTTTCTGATCAAACTTACCTTTAGGAGTATTGAGCACTCCATCGAAATTCAAAAATATATACTTCTCCATCGGGGATATTTAATTTTAATTATACATTAGAATCCTATCTTTCTCTTGGCCCTAGTACCTTCCAACCTCTCGCTCTCGCAAAACTCGGTAAGAGACTTGACCATCTTCTCCGGGCTACCATGCAAAATGGTCTGAATGGTGTAATGACGGGCAATATTCTCAATCTCACCACCACTGAAATCATAGCGGGCAGCAAGGAAAGAAGCATCAGCATCCTCCAAAGAAGGTATCATCGCTTGCCAAATCTGTGAACGGCAAGCCAAATCAGGCTTCTCAAATTTCACTTTATAGAGGAAACGACGCTCAAAAGCCTTGTCCATGTTCTCTGCGAGATTGGTTGTGGCGATGAGAATACCATCCAGCTGCTCTATCTCCTGAAGGATGATGTTCTGAATACTGTTCTCCATCTTCTCCACAGCTCTTTCCGCTCCCACCTGACGCTTGCCGATGATAGCATCAGCCTCATTGAATAACAGGATAGGAGCCTTGACAGATTGCTTCACCTTCTGCTTATAGTCATCGAAGATACCCTTGATGTTCTTTTCGCTCTCGCCAACCCACATGCTCTTAACCTCTGACACGTTCACCTGAATCAGGTCACGTCCTGTCTTCCTGGCTATCTGAAGAACAGTCTCCGTCTTGCCAGTACCAGGCGCGCCATAGAAAAGACAAGCAAAGCCACTCCTGAAATTGGTTTCCCTCAGACGATTTCTGATACTCTGGTAGTGCTCTTCCTCCAAGAGTGTTGCCAGCTCATCAACTTGCTTTCGTTCCTTACTGTTGTAGAACAGTTGCTTGGGTTTGATGTCCTCAAATGACAACATCCCTCCCTTCGGCCGGACACCACGCATGGAAGACAGGTTGAGTTCAGAGAAGAGCAGTTTCTTGGCATCGTCTGTAATCTTGAAGGACTCCCTGTCCACAAAGCCATCATCATTGGTATACTCGATAAACTTCTCCACTAAGAACAAATGGTCACCTTGGCTCAAGCCTCTCTTTGCCCATCTCCAGCCAGCCTCTCCCTCCTCGTAGAGAAATTCCAAGTCGTGATAGCGGATATCGTCATCACCATCTATGACAAAGAGTGTACAGAACAACAGAAAAAGAGAAAATTCTGTATCCTCCTCATCTATGTCAAATGAAGACATGGCCTTGACAAAAGCCAGGTTCTCATTCTTGCGAACCAATGCCCTGAGCTTCTTTTTCAATATTTGCCTGTCAAGTTTCCTGCGACGGCATTTTGTGAACAGTTCATTGAACTTGTCAAACAATTCCCTGGCTGTAAGCTCCTCCACATCAGAGGGTATATAACGTTGATCCTGCTGAAATGCCTCCATCACCTCCATGGGGATGCAGTAGTAAAGACCTTCATCCTTACTCCGGCAGACATATTCCTTGTCAACAAGTTCCTCTGTCTCCTTGGAATATCGAAGCAAGCTAAGGATTCTGCAATCCAGAAAATCCGTATAGTCAGAAAACTGGATGTGATTGTCATCACACCTGTCGGCAAACAATGCCATGATGGCACTGGCACGCTTGGAGATACACAACTTGTCAGAAACAAATCCAAGATATGGGTCTGACTCCTGATAGAACTTCTCACCAAGTGAAGAACCCTTGGCCTTGTCTACGATAATCTCGAAGGCTTGGAGCAAGTCCATCTGCTCCATACCTTTCTTACATGACGTTTGCATAACCATAATAGCACTACATTAATACATATAATTTTCTTCATGAGGGAAAGACTTTTGAAGTCAGTTCCTCCCAATATGGTTCTCAAATAAGGTCTATTTCCCATCAGTCATCTTTAAATGAAGAAATCATCCTCTTCTTCGTCCTCACCATTAGGAAACATAACACTTCTCTCATACTCAGGGTCATAAAAATTATACCCATTCTTCACCTGCCGGATTTTCTTCTGGATGGCACCAATCTTCTTCAGCTCAGAAAGCTGCAGATGATCCTGCCTGAACTCCGATATCTCCTCCAACTCTCTCTCAAAGGAATCTACCTCAGCCTGAAATTCATTAAATTCAGACTCAGATTCTTCGAAGAGGTCAGTATCAAGAGCCTCATTCAAACGTCTGTTCATTTCCTCCAATTTCATCTTTAATGCCGTATTCATCTGTCTGATATTTTAAAAGTAAAACAATTGACACTCATATACTTTGTGCCTGATTCTGTATTCTGGTGCAAAGTTACTGGGTAGCTATGAAAGTTCGTTTCATAGGTCGAGAATATTTTCTCCAGAGCAACTATTTTTCTTACCATTCAGCTAATTTTGCAAAAAAATAGAAAGGAAAAACAATGAAAATGGAAAAAGATCACTTAAATGACAAGGTGCTAGATAAGGAAAAAGCCCTATCCGTCATCAAAACCAGTTACCTCAACAGCTATAAGATTCCTAAGCCTGTCATCACGAATCGGCATAACATCTCAAAGGCAAAAGACCTTTGGGAAGCCATGATAATAAGGAGACCTTTATCAAGGAAGGACAAACCCCAATACCAGAGAATGTAAAAGATTGGGGAATAGAAGAAGAGGAAAAAACTGTTGTTGAAAAAGAGATTCAAAGAATTTCTTTGCAATTAGACAAAGTCTTTGATTTAAAGAATCAACAGGCAACTTCAAGGTTGGAATTGGAAAACCTCAAATTGGAATGGACTCACTTCAAGAGCAATCATAACATTTCAGAGAGAGTGTAAACTAAACTGTAAGGTTGTAGACAGCAAGGTGTTTTCTATCTTTGACTATCTCTATAGTCAATATACTGATATGCGCATTGCATTCTTGGAAAGCCATCCGAAAATCTCAGAGTATGCTTCTGAGAACATTGCGTATTCTCTGATCAAAAGTATACTTGAAAGTGACCGGAAGTATTCCTGTCTCCATGTATTATGCCATATCCCTTTGCGTTCAATCTTCAGGCAAACAGACTTAATGAGTGAAGAAGAAAGAATTTATGCAGGCAATTTCAATACCCATGTAGATTTCCTGATCATAAATCGGGCTACCAAGCAACCATTACTCGGTATAGAAATCGATGGTTATGCCTATCACCATAAAGGAACCGTACAAAGTAGTCGTGACGCCCTAAAGGACCACATCTTCAAATCATATCATCTCCAACTCTTAAGATTATCAACAAAGGGTGCAAATGAAGAAGAAAAAGTGAAGGAACGGCTGGATACGATTTGCTGACACAAATGCAAACACAAAAGTAAACACAAACATATGAATAAAAAAAGAATGATATGAAAGTATTTGCACACTATATGGGAAAAGAAAAAGATTGGAATCTTTCTGAGGATGGATTCCATGAAGAAGGCTTCAGAACAAGAACTGTGGTATGAAAATATCAGATACAGGTTCTACCCAGGACTCCAGGTAACCTTTGACAAGAAAACGGTCAAAATACGCTTTGCCTATAAAAAGAACAATGGCTTTTCCATAGCGGATTACAACAATCCTGATGAGAAAAAAGTAAGAAATCTGCAAGTTATCAGCAAATAACCACGAAACCAGCACTTCAATAATCCTATCCACCTTTAGCCTGGCGGTCCCATCCCGCAAAATATGGCGAAGACCTTTGATGGGCCGCCAACCTTAGAGCGTAGCGGTTCCGAGCGACGAGGAGGAGCGGTTTCCTCCCTATTCCCTGAGGGTGAGAGGTGGAGCCTTCCTTAACGGTAAGGAACCTTATATCCAAGGCAATACCTAAATTGACTGCTTACCCTCATTTCTCATATTTTATTCCTGGCTATATCACCAATACAGCATACCAAGCATATTGCAAGCAGTTACACTTATCGGTGTATTTTACATTGCTTTTTAACCTACTTGATAAGTATCAAATCAAAGTACATTAGACGAGTCTTTAATGGCTTATCAGAAACAATACCTCTATATGATTTTTCCTGCTCTTCTGTGCTGAACATAAAATCAAAACCATTCTTCTTATAAAATGCCACAGGCACATCTTCATTATAGGCATCAACTACCAAATAACGACATCCCGTTTTATTATATGGCTCAACAAACCAGGACTTAATAAAGTCCATTACTTCTGTCCCGATATGAAGATGCTGAAATTTTGTCGAAATTCCCAATCTTCCTATAAGTACAGCAGGATATATCAAATCCTGTTTTATATGAGGAACATGCTTTCCAACCTTTTTCTTTCTCGCATTAGGCAAGTATTTTGTGAAAATACTGGCATTTGAGACCGTAAAGGCACATACGATATCAGCCTTGGATTCCTCAAGATAATAGCAGTAAGATTTACCAAACAAGTTGTCGGCATAAGACACAGCATCATTATGGAAGAATCCATCCAAGTCTTCATTGCCACATGAAAATGAAATAGATTCTTCCAATATTTCTTTTGTCAATGGTGAAAACACCGTTTTATCTGCTAAAAATCCCATAATACTAACTTAAAATTTAGCTTTTGCCAAAATAGCCTTCATCTCAGCACGTTGCTTTGAGAAATCTATGCTACCACGCTTCTTCAATGTTTCTTCAGCTTTTTCTCTGAAAGCTAAAGCCTCATCACCTGTCAGCATTGGGATACCACTAATTGCTAATGCCATAATCCTATCTCCTATTATTTAATTTATATAACTTGCCGCCAAAGTTACGCTTTTTTCTCGAAACCACCAAGCAATTAACAAGAAATCTGCAAGTTATCAGCAAATAACCACGAAATCAATCATAAACTATAACTATTAACTGTAAACTATAGACTGCTATTCCCAGACGGTCCATCCTGCACAACATGGCGAGGGCTTTGATGCCCCGCCAACCTTAGAGCGTAGCGGTTCCGAGCGACGAGGAGGAGCGGTTTCCTCCCTCTTCCCTGAGGGTGAGAGGGTCGGGGTGAGAGGTGGAGCCTTCCTTAAGGGTAAGGAAGGTTTCTGTCCCCTGTAAGGGGAACCGAAAGGGTCGTAAAGACTATTGAAGGTAGGTTTTCGAAAAAACTCCCTTTGGCTAAAGATTTTGCAAATGAGCGCAATGAAAGTTTGCTTTCAAATTGCCGAGTGCAGCTAATCTTATCTAAAGGGAGACGGAGGGATTCGAAAGACTCCTTCTTTAACGGTAAGGAATCTTATATCCAAGGCAATACTTCAGGAAAGCGAAAAAAGCAGTTATATCATTCATTCAACTATTAATCTTTATTAAATTATTAATGCTGTCGCACCAATTTACGTCATAATGATGTATATTTGCAATCAGAATGATTATCAATTAAACATTATAAGCTTATGGCACAGACAGCAATGACAGTCCGTATGGACAACCAGCAGAAAGCACAGTTTGATAAACTCTGCGAGCAATTCGGCATGAGTGCGAATACTGCTATCAACATCTTTGTTAAGGCAGTAATTCGCAGTAAGAGCATTCCCTTCTCCATTCAAGCAAAGAATGAAGAAGAAGATGAAGTGACTGCAAAAGCAAAAGCTGCGTTCCAGTATATGTGTGACACAGCAAGAGAGAATAACATTGATATGTCACTTGATGAGATCAATGAAGAAATCAGAGAAGTCAGACGATTAAGAAAAGAACGCAATGGTATATGCAGTCATTGATACGAACATTATTGTGTCCTCGTTTATAACCAAGAACCCTTCTTCAGCAACAAGAAGGGTCATTAATAGTATGCTCAGTGGTAAAATTAAGCCATTGTATAATGAAGAAATCTTGGATGAGTACTTTGATGTACTAAATAGGTCAAAATTTCATCTAAGTGAAATCAGAATCCATGAGTTATTGAACTTTTTTAAGCAATACGGCATTGATTCGTCCCGTTTTCCTTATGATGGCACCATGCCAGATGAGGACGACCGAGTCTTCTATGTAGTCTGCCTAAGCAAGGAAGACTCCTTCTTAGTAACAGGTAATCTCAAACACTTCCCTAAAGAACCGCAAGTGATTACAGCTGTAGAAATGATGGAAATCCTAGACAACGAATTATAAGCGCATTTGAAATTTAAGCGTTATGATACTGAATAAATTATTCCGTGATTGCCTCGCAGCAATATCTGCCGAGCAAAAGGTAGAGTTCGATTTGTCTTTCGGTATTGCCGAGCGCATTAGTGAGATTCTGAAAGCCAAGGGTCTCACCCAAAAGGATTTCGCCCGATTGCTCAACCAGCGAGACTCAGAAATCTCCTAATGGCTAACAGGCAGACATAACTTCACCACACAAACCATTGCTCGCATAGAAACTGCCTTAGGAAGTAAACTCATCAGCATAGCCCATTGATTGGGCTATGCGATAAATAAAATACGTAATGTGTTTTAAACACCTAACGCTAAATACACCAGATAGAAAAATTATCATAAAAGGAATTATCCATTGCCATAAAAAGAGCTACATACATGGACTGGGAAAAGTCCAATAGTCTAGTTGGAGCACCAAAATGTTGCATAATAGACAACCATTCAATCAATTCACCATCCTTAGGAATTAGATTTTTCTCATAACTAGGAAATTTCCATTTAAACTCTTTGATCATTTCAGACTCGTAGATATAATAAAGAGCTTTGTCACGTGAAGGTGTTGGATGATGGTTTTCTATTACCTTTCAAGCGAAGTCCTTAACGACCATTCAGAATTAGCTTGTCCACGAAATATAAAATTAGACATAAATTTCTGATTTAACAGAAACAAATCATTCCACTCTTGTATCTTCGTTTCTATAAAAGCATGTTTTAATTCCATAATATAAGGAAGCCTATTATTAATAGTGTAAAAAGGATCTGACAACCTCCACTACATGATATTCAAATTCTGGATTTTTTGACTTCGCAATATTGATGTCAACACGTTCTGCTCCACCAATGTCAATATGAGATATAATATGAAAGACTTTTATCATGTTTAATGTATTGCATTTATAGTTATAGCATTTCCAGAATAATCAAATACCTCGCTTACGATATGTCGTAAAACAGGATGATTCAGTTTATACACCAAGGGATGTTCGTCCAACTTATTAGTTCCTTTTATATATGTAAGATGATCAGCATCATTAGTTATTGGTATCGCCATATAAAAAATTTCATTTACTGAGACGCCGTTATCTTCAGCAAATTTCAATTTCTGTTTGGTTGTCTTGCATTTTGTTCCTTTAAGAAATTCTACTTGATTATCCTGGCTTAATGAATCATATACCGTTTTCTCAATTCTAATTCTCAAAGCCGTTGCTACGGCATAAGGATCATATGATTTATCTCCACTAACGTATTTGTTCACTTCTTCTATGAGGACTTGTAAGAAAGGCATACCTTTCCCCCATGAAGTCTGCAAGTTTTGTTCATGCCTTGCAAGCAAATCTGCTTCAATATTCATTATAGATGGGTTATAATGCAAAAAATAGGCAGAAATATTATTATAAAGGACAGTATCAGCAGCATTGTTTTTATCCAACTTTTGACGCAAGGCTAAAAACGATGTCATTTGTGGCGTTGCCTTTGCTGAAATATCGCTTAAATACAAGACATTTAAAACTTTCTCACTAAAAACTGCACTACGAAAATGTGCTGGATCCAAGTGCGTAAATAGAACAACAAAAATATTAGCCTTGCTCTCTTTCATAAATTTAGAAAGAAAATATTGTGCTGCAATGTAGTTGGCATCGTCCAAATAATCAAAGACTTCATCTATGACCAGCAAATAGTTTTTGGTCTCATTTACAGAACGATAAAATTTCTTCAGTCTGCAATAAAAAGAAAGTAAGTCTCTTTGACCGTTAGATATAGAGTCGGCTAACGGATACTCCACAACAACCTTATTGTCCGTTTCTTGTGCTACAATATTTCTACCTGTTGTGTCCAAGTATCTCAACTCTTGGTTAAATTGTTTCCACTCGTTATCAAACTTAGCCCTTTTTACTGCTTGATTATAAGCATCCCTGTTGTGGTTATATAAGTGTAATAGCTGAAAGAAAAATAAGAAGTAGTCTAATTTTGTAAGATTAGGGTACACGTTCCCAATTAGAGAAACATATTGTGTATAGTAAGGTTCTTCTTCTATTTCTGAGAAATAAGAATTGTCTATCATTCTCCTCAATTGTTCTTTCGTACCATCTAAGCTATTAATATTGTCTATTACAGCGTTGACCATGTTCATTCGCATCTGAGCAGAATACTTGTTGAAAATGACTCTCATGTTCCCGATACACTCAATAAAATGGGAGTCACCAAGGTTGTTGTTTATCGTTGTTATTAATTTTGAGTTCTTTCCAAATGAACTTTTTATATCGGTTGTATTTACCTTAATTTCATTTTTATTAGGAGTAGTTGCTTGCATTTCTATTTTTTCAATAGCCATTTGACCTATTGCATTCAACCCTCCACCCGGAATGTAATAAGATTTGGTATCTGCGATTAGTGGACTATTAATGACATAAGGCGTAACTACCGATTTTATATTATTTACAGTATCATCACAGATCAAAGTGTTCCCATCTATAGTTATAGAGACCAGAGGGTGTAAGTTCTCGTCATAAGGATTATGCCTATGCTTTTCCTTTAGTTCAATACGCACATTCTCAACATATTGCAAAGCAACAGCTAAAGAAGACTTACCTGTGCCATTAGGGGCAACCACTAAGTTGATTTTGTTCGATTTAATTGGAGTTTGGGACAAGTTCCAATCCAAGCCTGGGTCACCATAGCCTTTTATATTTTTTATTTTTATGTTTGTTATATCCATAACAATTTTCTTTTCAGTATTTTACACTCACTAGTGTCCAATAAAACAGGGCAATTCGATCTTTGAAATAGTTGAATTATAGTCTTTTATGCAGCATTTTGCAATGAAACGGACTTGATTTTGTAACTTTGCAGCCAAAAAGAATTGGCTACTATGTCTCAAGACAAATATGTTTTCGCTCAACTTACTGCATTTCTGAATAGAACTCAGTTCAACAACTACGTACGCAAGTATGTGTTGCCATTATCACTTATTGTCTCGTGGCTATTGTTCACCATGATATGCAATTGAAACGCTCGACATATGAAGTTTTGCAGATTCTAAGCATCTCATTGACGGACAAAACCCACCTGAGAGATCTATTTGATAAGACTATTTTCAACGATGTCAAAGAACTCGAATATCCCCTTTTAAGGGACTATTTGATTAATTAATTAACGTGTCCAATTTTTATTGGACACTAATGAAGTCTTCTATTAAATATCCTTCAATATTTTAATTGCTTCCATTATTTCTCCTTTCTTTAATAGCAAAAGAGATTCGTAAACCGATTTTACTCTAGGCTGATTTCTATAAGGTGCTATCTTTTTCAAATCCTCATCTATCCATGAATTCTTTCTTGCATAACTACATTTTATATTTGAATCAACCTGCTTCACCACGCCTACTATAGCTTTCTGAATCTCTGGAAGTATTTTAATTATTGCTTCCGAGTTTTGAATCTCTACCAATGGACTATTAGAATATAAATATTTAATTGCCCGAATATAATTATCCTTTTTCAAATGAACAAAGGAAGACCGCTTTTCTTGAGTATAGGTATTAGAAGCAATCAAAGACTCCATAACATTTCTGATATTTACCACGGTGTCAGGAAGTTCCATATTAAAGTATGGCTTAGTAATATACTGCTCCCAATATGATCCTTTGCGATCTCTATAACCATAAACCCTATCAATGATAGAATGACATATAATATTCATTCTGGATAAGGCTATATTTCTTTCCAAAGGTATCGTTGAATTAAAATAGACCTTTAAGATACTACACAAATCTATGGAAAAATAAGAAATAGCCAACATTGCCTCGGACGATCCAAGCAGTTCTTTACAATCGTTTAAATCAACGTTATATTTTCTGCTAATTTCCTTAAACATAAGAGGATACTTATGTAACATATCTTTGCAATTTTCAAAAGAACTAGCCTGTGCTTCTATGTTCTTGGTGATTGCAAAATTTATTTCATTGATTTTATCATGCCAGACTAACTGGTCCACTATATTTAATTCTGGAAGCAAAGGTTGAATTTTGAGAATTTCTGTACGATAAGGCTTAAACAAATAATAATTAAGCAATTCGACCAAACAATCTATCATTTTATGATATATAGGACTAAACTGATAATACCGTTCTTGCTCTTTCTCTATAGTTATTTCATCAAGTTTCAATAATTCCTGCGGGTTACCATTTTTATCTATTTGGTAATGCATGGCTAAGCACCTTTCATCTTTATCTGTTATGGCATTATCTCCATAATCTTTTAGAGCACAAGTAATTTCGTCTAACATTTCATCGAAAGTATCTGTATTCTTTTCTTTAGAATATAACTTGATGAATTGTCCCCATAAACTCTGATTGTGTTTTGTAAATCCCCATAAAGCTTTATATCCCTCTATGATATAGGCATTAACATATTTCAAATTAGCTTTCTGTTCTTTCTCATTCATAGCAAGTAAAGCTCCTCTCAAAGAAACGATATAAATTGAATAGAAATAGTTCAAAAACAATTCCAAAGACACAATTTGTTGGAACAACTGTTTTTTGTTAGCATCAATTGTGCACTCATCGCTTGTCACATAATGAAAAAGAGCATAATATTTTGGTAGAATTTCACTTGATTGTTCCAAGATTATTGAACCCAAATTCCACATACATAAACTTTTTGATTCCATACTATCTTGAATATTTGAATTAAACTTATTGTTCCTGGTAATAAAGGTACTCACCTTTTAAAAAAGAAATATAGGAACTTACAGATAGCTATATCTTTTTGCATAACTTACAGCTATATGACACACAACACACAAGCTTTCCCCAGGCGGTCCCAGCCCGCACAAGATGGCGAGGGCTTTGATGCCCCACCAACCTTAGAACGTAGCGGTTCCGAGCACCGAGTAGGGCGGTTTTCTCCCTCGCTCCTGAGGAGAGAGGGTCGGGGTGAGAGGTGGAGCCCTCTTTAAGGGTAAAGAGGGACGGGGTGATTTTCGAAAAAATCCTTTTATCTAAAGATTTTGCAAATGAGCGCAATGAAAGTTTGCTTTCAAATTGCCGAGTGCAGCTAATCTTATCTAAAGAGGAACGTGGCGATTCGAAAGCGCATACGTTCCAATCACCCCATAACATACCAATGGTATGAGAAAGGCAATCGCCATACTGCCAGTAGTATCCGCAATATACCCCATGATTACTGGAGCAACCGCACCACCCACTATCGTCATGATAAGCAATGAAGAGGCAAGCTTGGTCTTTGTACCCGCATCCCTCAATGCCAGCGAGAAGATAGTCGGAAACATGATGCTCTCTCCCAGATACAGAGCGAAGAACGCAATGAGAGATAAAGTACCGCTACATACCACCACAATCAATGTGGCAACAAAGGTGAGGATGGCACAGACCAGCAGCACCAGCCTTGGCTGGATATAATTCATGATGACACCACCAGCCAACCTGCCGATAAAGAACAGACCCATTCCGCCAAAAGCGAGATACAGACTGGCAGTCTGCTTCTCTATATGAATACTCTCCTCTGCATAGTTGATGAAGAAACTGTTCACACCCGTCTGGGCTGCCACATAAAGAAACAAGGCCAGCATACCGAAACCGAATGCCATCACTCGCATCGGCTTCTCCTCCACCATCTCGTTCGTATCCGCCTCATGCACTCTCCTTGGGTCCGGCAACTTGATTCTTGACAGGACGAGTGCCACAGCAAGCACGAAGATACCCACCAGGGCATAAGGAATGGCAATGTTGACACCCGAGAACAGAAGCTGTCCGCCAACCAGCGGTCCTACAATCCATCCGATACCATTGAGCGACTGCGACAGGTTGATTCTGCTTTCCGCCTTGTCAGGATGTCCCAGTACCGTAGTATAAGGATTCTCACTCGTTTCCAGACAGGTCAGTCCGCATCCTATCACAAACAGCGACAGAACGAAGAAGTAGAAACTGTTGATCCTGCTTCCCGGTATGAACATCAGAGCACCGATACCGAAGAGAACCAGTCCTGTTATCACTCCCCTCCTGTAGCCCCACTTCCGGATAATCCATCCGGCAGGCAGCGCCATCAGAAAGTAGGCACCATAGACAGCAGCCTGCGTCAGGGCAGACATCGCCTTGCTGATATGGAACGACTCCTGGAAATGCGGATTCAGCACCTCCAGGATACCATGGGCAAATCCCCACATGAAGAAGAGACTGCTGATGATGAGGAAGGGCACCAGATAGTTATGCCCTTCGTATCGGTTCCATCGGAATCATCACCAGATGGTCTTCCAGGAAACGGAGAGTCATCTCATCCTGCGTACTCTCTATCTTCTCCGGCCAGAAGTTGTTGTCATAATAATGACGCACCAGACCGGGAACACAGATACCGATAGAATCCTGGGCACCCGAGATGATACCATCGTGACGCTCCGGATTGTTCTCGAAACAGAAAACCAGTCGGGCAAGCATCTCCGGATCCATCTTCGGCAACTTCACCGGCCATATTTTCTGAATCATCTTACGGGTAGAGGTAGACAGACCGCAGCGGTCGCGCACCTCAAAGGTCGGTTCCAGCGAGATGGTAATCGCCCATCCCGGATGATACATGCTTACATAAGGCTGGTCAATCCAAGTACCAGCTAGATCCAGACGGGTAGGAATCCCCGCCTCCTGTGCCGAATTCTCAGATACGTTCAATAACGCCTTCTTCAAGCCAGAAGAAGACCGCGCCTTCAAACCAGCATGAGGAGTGCGCTGGAGTTCGACATATTCGATGCCCCTTTCCTTACAAATCCTACGTTTCTCATCAGACCCACCTTCAGCGTTCACCACAAACACGTCCGGTTTCACCTTATCAAGAGTAGGCAGGAAGTCGATCACTCCGCTCCCCTCATTAATATACGCATCCTTCACCGCCTTGATATTCTTGACCATGAATAGCCTTTCCTCCTGCGGAAACATAGGCTTGCGATGCTTATACTCCAGATAAGTAGCATCCGATCCGATCCACATACAGGTCACCATACTGTGATGCCTGCTGGAAAAACTCCACATGACCAGAATGTAGCAGGTCATAACACCCGCTTACAAATACTTTTTTCTTCATTATGATTATTATTGATAATCGAAGTGCAGATAGTCATCCTCATCTAGCTGATTACCTATCTGCATCTCGATAAACATAAACAGAGTTATTTCAATTAATTATTTGATTAATTTATTTTTTATATTTTAGCCTCCAGAAGAAGTGCCAAGTACGGAACAATGGTTCGCATAGAGCCTCAGCAGGAAAATACCTCACGAGTCTTATATCCCGATACACCCTTTGGAGATTATGCCCGAGCTTTGATCTCCCAAACCGATTCCGGGCATCATGCTTTCCGAAGTTCCCAGCTTCCAGCACTTCATTTAGCACAAACTTACCATACTTCTCATTCGGAGGAACAATAAGGCGAGAGGCAGGCATGCCGAACACCTCCTGCATAATATACATGATACCCCCTGCAAACTTCCACAACCCCCAACTCCTTCATATCTATCAAAGGCGTTGATGATATATGTATCCTCATGATCAGCATAAGATGCAGAAGTAGAGTTCAGAATTTCATGCTTATCGAAATCATAAGTGAAGCGATATGCCCGTTTGGCATTCCCTAGCCCCACTTCTTCGAAAAAAAAGCATTTTCATCATGCATTTTATACAACAGTAGATATATATCACTTTCAGCCGTGTCTTCCCTGTTCCACCAATCCATACCTATCAATTGCAGGAAATTGGTTTTACCAGACCCTGTCTTTCCTACAATAATTCTGAGATTACTCATGAATCCATTGTCATAGATATAATCCATCAGAGGATTCTTTTCCCGCTTTTCTATAAATATTTTAGAATCACGGTAGTGACAATCGAATTCATCAGATAGAGATACCTCCTGGTTTTCTATGTTGCGAAAACGCTATATATAACAATATATCAGTTTCATAAATTAACACGTTCTATCAGAAAACTTTGTCAAGATAAGCCACAGGCAACTCTACTTCTGCATGATTTCACTCATCAGGTCAAATATCGGCTTAAAATGATTCCAGCTCTCTTCGCTTATGTGAATGAACCCACTTTTGATAGCCTCTGCAAATTCATCCTTCTTCGCCAAGTAATTATTATCTTCCTTATCATAAACCGCTTGACCTCCATTATTTTCCAGTATCTTATCTTCCCCTTTTCCGTTTGGTTTGCATAAAGTCAATCTGCTGTCTTCATTATGTAACATAGATTTTCTCTTAAATTCTGTTCCCAAGAAAAGGCGTCGTCCAGATTCATTTACAGGGCTCTTTATCTCGCCATCAGAGTATAAATACTCTATAGATATCCCTGTCTGACCATTCTTCTCTCTTTCCTTGGGAACAGGAATCGTAAAACCATAAACACCATTGCCATAATCCTTATAACTATTTCCACCAGGATGCATTTCAGACACCGTCTTGGATATGTCACAATCAAAGATACCTATAATTTTATGCGGTTGCTTTATCTTTGCTAAATGGTTCAATAACTTTTTTAGGTTATCGTCACCATCTGGTTGAGAAGCAGAATCTATTATATCAAAATCCAAATCTATGTTTAAAACTTCCTTAGCTTTTAATATATGCTTGATATCGGTTTTCCCTTCTGTGATAACAAGAGGTTTACACAAAGCTGCCACTTTACCCTCCATCAACCTTAGCTTTTCCGCATAGCGGTTGTTTTCATTGATAAACATATCATATACCTCAGAATACAATTGGTTATTTACAGGCATACACTCCAAAGCATTATTATCTATTAAGAAAGTACGTATTTTTTATAAGTGATTGAGAATGAGATAAGTTTTTATCTCATA
>ERZ791731.211-NODE-211-length-37752-cov-4.0413_pt1 | contig 37752 bp, 40 predicted proteins | sample MGYA00509954_ERZ791731 | MGnify/ENA primary metagenome ERZ791731 (study PRJEB30046, sample SAMN00715134) | human gut metagenome | study: EMG produced TPA metagenomics assembly of the A metagenome-wide association study of gut microbiota in type 2...
AATTTATTGTTGTGTTTGCATTAATTGTCTTTCTCTATTCTGTTGCTAATGTCCTAGTTTATCAGTGCCGCTCTCTCGCGGACAAGGTATATATTACCACAAATAATATTTTTCGTCAATACTTTTTTTAAAAAAAGTATAAAAATTTTAATTTTTATAAAAACTATAATTATTTTTAAATTTTTATTGTATTATTATCAATTTTTCTTTTGAAAGTATCTTATATTTCCCTTTTTCAAGCTTTTCTATTACTTTATCTTCAATAAACTTCTTTATTACTCTTGATAATGAAGGACGACTTACATTAAAATATTCTGCCAAATCTTTTATTGACCTATCAAAAATAAATACTCCATCTTTTTCATTTTTTAGTATATATTCAACTAATTTTTGATTTATTGTTTTATTACTTAGACTTTCCCATAAATTTTTCGATAAAAATTGAGCTTTATTACTTATTTCATCTAAAAATACTTTTAAAATTTTGCTATTCATCTTTAATAGTTCTATTACTTCATTTTTTTCTATAAATAAAATTTTTACCTGTGATTTAGCTACTAAATCTACAGGAAATTTATTTACATCTCCAAAAATAAATGCAGAAGCTATAATTTTTCCTCTCTCCAACTCTTCTATTTTTTTTACATTTCCGTCATCTTTCAACATTTCAGCTACTAAAGTTCCTTGAAGATTAATATAAATACCTTTTATTTCATCTCCTCTAAAAGCTACATATTCATCTTTTTGGTAATTTAAAATTTTATAGTTACATTTTTCTATAATTTTATCAAATTCATTTTCTTCCAACCAAATAAATAAATCAGTATTTTTTATTGCTCTTCTTTCTTGCACTTTTATATTCTCCTTATGAAATATTTATGATATAATATTTTTTAATTATTATATCATTAGTTTTAGGAGTTTGAAATGAAAAAGTTTATTATTATTTGTCCTGCTTGTAAGAAAAAAATGAAAATTTCTGATAAATCAGCAAAATATAAATGTCCTCATTGTGGAGAAATTTATAAATATAATTTCCCAAAACGAATTTTTTATAATACAAAAGATATCTTTGATGGAATTAAGCAAACTTTTTCTGATATAAAATTTAATATCAAGAAAAAATATTCTGATGCTAAAGCTACATATCAATATATGAGCCAACTTAAAAAGCATATGAAAAACGATCCCAATTGGTCTCAATATAGAAAAGAACAGCAAGAAATGAAAGATGTTTCTCCTAAAAAATCTTTTAAAGATTTTTTTAAAAGAAAATAAGATATTATAAGGCTATTACAACATATTGTAACAGCCTTATTTTTAATTTTACCAATCTCTCTCATCAAAAGAAAGCTCTAATTTTCCTATTTTAGATTTTAGCTGTCTAAATTTTACCCCTGCTGAAGTTAACATTTTTTTAGAAGCTATATTTGATTCTGTCCCATCATACTTATCTGATAAATATACCAATTCTCTTATACCACTCTGAATTATAGCTTTACTACACTCATGACATGGAAATAGTGCAACATATATAGTGCAATTCTTTAAACTTTTAGTACTATTTAATATTGCATTTAACTCTGCGTGACATACAAAAGGATATTTTGTTTCTAAAAATTCTCCCTCTCTTTCCCACGGATACTCATCATCACTACATCCTATTGGAAGTCCATTATATCCAACTCCTACTATTTTCTTTTCTTCATTAACAATACAAGCTCCCACTTGAGTATTTGGGTCTTTACTTCTTTTTCCTGAAAGAAGTGCTACCCCCATAAAATATTCGTCCCATTCTATATAATCTTTTCTTTTCATCTTACCACCATTCCTATTTTTTATTTATATAATATCAATATTTTTAAACTTTTTCAAAATTTTATTTATCTAAAATATAAAAATTTGATAAAATATACTTAGGAGGTTGTTATATGAAAAAAATCATTTTACTTTTCTTAACTATTTATACTTTTAGCTTTTCAATTAGAGATTTTAATGGAATAAATTGGGGAGATAGTAAAGAAAATTTAAGTATTCTTTTTTCTAATTTAAAAAAGGAACCCTCAATTAATGAAAATGTGAATATATTCTCAGTTAAAAATCCTAAAGAAAATATAAAAAAATATGAATTTTATTTACAAAACAATGCTTTAAATAAAATAAGAGTAGTCTTTGATAAAGAAAGCATTGGTAAAAGAGAATTACAACAAATCTATAACCAACTTACTACTACTATAGGAGTTCCTGTTTTAAAATTACCTATATATAAAGAGATTGATAATTTAACACTAAAAGGAAATACTTTAAAATTTGTTCCTGATACTCAAACTCTTATTTATTTTACAGGGATTGATACAATTAATGAGTTAGGAAAAATGACGGATTCAAATCTTTATCTTGATTATATTCCTTCTCAAAATGAATATATTTTTTAAAAACAAGGAAATCCTTAAATTTTGTAGTAAAATAAATATATAACAGTCATTTAAGGAGGAAGATTTTTATGAAATTTGGTGCTATTGATGCTGGTGGTAAAAAATTTATTTGTGGAATAACAGATGAGCAGGGAAATACTCTTGAAAAGACTAGTTTTTTAACTGAAACTCCAGAAAAAACTATTCCTTTAGTTATTGATTTTTTTAGAAACAAGGATATTTCAGCTTTAGGTGTAGGCTGCTTTGGCCCTTTAGACTTAAATCCTAATTCTGATACATATGGATATATTACTTCTTCTCCTAAAACTGATTGGAAAAATTATAATATTTTAGGTAATTTAAAGTCAGCTTTTAATATTCCAATATTTTTAGATACTAATATGAACGTTGGAGTCTTAGGAGAAGCTATGTGGGGAGCTGGAAAAGGGTTAAAAAATACTATTTTTTTAACTATTGGAAACGGAATTGGTGGAGGAGCTATTGTTGAAGGAAAAATTGTTCATGGAATGCTTCACCCTGAAATGGGTCATATGTTTGTAAGTAGACACCCAAGAGATAAATTTGCTGGTACTTGTCCTTTTCATGGTGGAAACTGTTTAGAAGGTATGGCATCTGTTCCTGCTATTGAAAAACGTTGGGGAAAATCTTTGTCTTCTCTTCCAATTGAACATCCTGCATGGGATTTAGAAGCTTTTTATATTGCTCATGCACTTGTAAACTATATTTTAATTCTTTCACCTGAAAAAATTATACTTGGCGGAGAGGTTATGAAATATAAACAACTACTACCAATAGTGAAAAAAGCTGTTATTAAATTACTTAACGGTTATATACAAACAAATCAAATTTTTAGAGAAATTGATGACTATATAGTGCTTCCAGATTTAGGAGAAAACTCTGGTTTCTTTGGAGCTGCTGCTCTATGTATTAAAAATTTTAAATAATAAAAATTAATAAAAAACTCAAGAGGGATTCTTTTTAAATAAAGAAAACATTCTTGAGTTTTTATAATATTTAAATAAATAATCTATCTATTCATTGCCATCACAGGATCTTTTCTCACAAAATTTCTATACATATAAATTGAAATCATACAAGTTATAACTTCCACAGTAGGAAAAGCTAACCAAACTCCAGTAAGTCCATAAATCCTTCCTAAAATATAAGCCATTGGTAACAATAAAATTAGTTGCCTTAACATAGTTATTGTAAGAGAAGGAATCCCTTTCCCTATAGCTTGTAAGAAACATGAAAAGATAAAACAAATACTTCCAAAAGAGTAACTTGTTGAAATTATTCTAATTGTTCTTACTCCTATTGACATCATCTCATCAGTAGCATTAAAAAAATGTAATATTTCTTGTGGAAATAACCAAAATAACACACTTCCTAAAAAGTTAATAGCTACACAAATTATTATTGAATAGTTTAAAACATCTGACAATCTCTTTGAATTTTTAGCTCCGTAACTATATCCCATAATTGGCATAGCTCCTTGTGTTACTCCACTAGTAGGCATATATATAAAAGTTTGAAGTTTAAAATATATTCCAAATAATGATACTGCCAAAGTAGATATTCCTGAAAGTATAAAGTTTATTCCCATTACTAAGAAAGATCCTATCGACATTATGAAAAAAGAAGGTATTCCTACACTATATATCTCTCTTATAATTTTATTATTCCATACAAAATCTTTTCTCTCTATTTTTATCTCTTGTTTCATAAAAAATAAAACATAAATAGAACATAGTAGTGCTGTCATTTGACCTATTATAGTAGCAATTGCAGCTCCCTTTACTCCCATAGCTGGAATACCAAAATATCCATATATTAAAATAGGATCTAATATTATATTGGTAACAGCTCCAATTATTTGTAAAAACATTGGGGCTAATGTATTTCCTGTTGCTTGCAGTATTTTTTCGATAGCAATTTGAGCTATTGTTCCTATACTTAAAAACGTCACTATATATGTATAGTCTATTCCCATTTTTAAAATATTACTTTCTTTTGTAAATAAGAGAAAAAATGGTTTGATAAATATAACTCCCAATAAAACCAAAATTAAATAATGTATTACTGATAAAGTCAATCCACTTGCTGCTGTTTTATTCGCCGTTTCTAAATCTTTTTCTCCAAGCTTTCTAGCAATATACGAATTAACTCCAACACCTGAACCCACAGCAATAGCAAGAATTAAATTCTGAATAGGAAAAGCTAAGGATACTGCAGTTAATGCTTCTGTTCCTAATTTCGCAACAAAAATAGAATCAACTATGTTATATAGAGAGTTTATAAGCATAGATATAGTTGGTGGTATAGACATTGATAATAATAGCGGCAGCATTTTATGGGTTCCCATTTTATTCTCTTGTTTTGACATATTTACCTCCTAAAATAAAAAAACACTTTTTACTGTTTTAATATATAAACTGAAAACAATAAAAAGCGTTTTTATTAAATTTTATATCTTTTATAATATCATACTCCTATAAAATATTCAATAATTTTATACAACTTTTTAGACTTCTTTTTTTAAATTTTTTTTACAGTTTTTTATATTTTTTGATATAATATAATTATAAAATTTTGAAAGTGAGGAGTTTTTATGCAATATAAAAGTAAAGATATAGCTAAAGTGTCTGTTGAAATGGCTATGAGTAGTAGAGAGGAAGAACAGGAGTTAAAAGATAAATATTCAAAAAAAGGAATAAAAACAGCTGCTGTAGATATTGGTGGAAATGTAGTAGAATCTATTCCTAAAATATTAGAGAGAACATTAGTAGCTGCAAAAAGAAATGGACTGATTTCTGAATCACATGTATATGAAGGAGCTGTAACAGGAGCTACTAGAGAAGCTATTGATCAAATTTTAGATAAATCTGTTGGTTTTAATGTAGGAGGAAAAATAGGTATAGCTAGATGCCAAGAACACTTATCTGTATGTATATTTTTAACTATTGGTATGTTTAGACTTGATGAAGTTGTTATTGGACTTGGGCACAGAGCTGTTCCTAATGAATAAATTTTATATTGACATTTAAAAAAATTTTATATATAATCAAATAAAATAAATGTAGAATAGTAGTATAGTAGTAGGAATAAAAAAATTTTGTAGGATTGTAGGATAGTAGGAAAATAAAATAAAAAAATAGTTGTAGGAATTTCTTCCTATACTTTTTCGTATATTTTGTTAATTACCTTTTTACAATTCTTGTAAAAAGGTTTTTTTATTTCCTCAAAAGGAGGAATTATGAAACAAATAGTAGGACAGGAAACAAAAAAATTCTTTGGAGTAATAGTATTTTTAATACTTAGTCTTTTAAGTTATGCCAATGAAAAAACTTTTGAAATTGGTATTTCACAATTTGCAGAACACCCAGCACTTGATGCTGTAAGAAAAGGATTTGAAGATGAATTAAAAGAGCTTGGAGTTAAAGTTAATATTGATTATAAAAATTCTCAAGGGGATACTGGAACTGCTGGAATGATAGCTCAAAAATTTGTTGCAGATAAAAAAGACCTTATTTTTGCAATAGCCACTCCATCAGCTCAAGCAGCTAAACAAGCTACTGATGATATTCCAATTCTATTTAGTGCTGTTACAGACCCAGTAAGTGCTCAACTTGTAAATTCTAATGAAAAGGTTGGAGGTAATATAACAGGAACTTCAGATGCTGCCCCTATTGAAAAACAATTAGCACTTTTTAAAGAACTTAATCCAAAAGTAAAGAAAGTTGCTATTATTTACAATACAAGTGAAGCAAATTCAGAAGTTCAAATAAATACTGCTAAAAAAGTTAGTAAAAAATTAGATATCGAAATTATCCCAGTAGGTGTCAATAATATTAATGATATTCCTCAGGCAGTTAATTCTGTTATAAGAAAAGTTGATGGTTTTTATACTATTACAGATAATATAGTAGCTTCAGCTATAAACTTAATCTCAAAAGCTGCTATAAAAAACAAAAAAATAACTATTGGAGCTGAAGAAGCTCATGTCCAAGGTGGAGTATTAATGACAGATGGTCTTAGTTACTATGAACTTGGAAGACAAACAGGGGCTATGGCTAAAAAAATTTTAGTAGATAAAGTTGCTGTTCAAGATATTCCAGTTGAGATTTCTAAAAATACTAAAAAAGTTGTAAATAAAAATACATTAAATAAATTAAAATTTTCAGAAAATTCAGAAGCTTTTTCTGGAGCTACATTTATAGAATAGAAAGGAGAAAAAATGGGAGCATTACTATCTATATCACTAGAACAAGGACTTGTATTTGCAGTTCTTGCAATAGGTGTATTCATAACATATAAAATACTCGATTTTCCTGATTTATCAGTAGAAGGAACATTTCCATTTGGGGCATTTATATTTTCTAAATTTATGTTACTAGGACTAGACCCAATAAGTAGTACTTTGCTATCTTTTATCTTTGGTTCATTAGCTGGTGTTTTAACTTATGCATTACATATAAAAATGAAAATAGCTCCAATATTAGCAGGAATACTTACTATGACTATTCTTTACTCTGTCAACTTAAGAGTAAATGGAAAAGCTAATATTCCTCTATATAATTACTCTTCTATTTTTGATTATGGAAATATAATTTTGATTTTGATAGTAATCGTTCTTTTAATTAAATTTCTAATGGATATGTTTCTAAAAACAGAAAGAGGATATCTATTAATTGCTACTGGAGATAATGAAACTCTTGTTAAATCCCTAGGTGTTAACTGTAATACTTACAAATTATTAGGACTTATGTTATCAAATGGAATTGTTGCTGTAAGTGGGGCTCTTATGGGACAATTACAAGGATTTGCTGATATAAATATGGGAGCTTCTATAATTGTTTCAGCTCTTGCTTCTATTATAATAGGAGATACTTTTTTAAAAAATTCAAAAAAACTAAATGGAACAACTAGAGCTATTTTAGGAGCTATTTCTTATAAAATTATAGGTGGATTAGCATTAGAAATAGGACTTGCTCCTACAGATTTAAAGGCTATCAGTGCTATTATTGTAATTCTATTTATTGGTTATAATAATCTCTCTATTTTAGAATTTATAAAAAAAGGAGGAAAAAAAGATGCTACAAATAAAAAATTTATCCAAGAGTTTTAATATTGGGACAGAGAATGAAACAACTATATTTGAAAATTTTAATTTTACAGTTAAGGATAGTGAATTTGTAGCTGTCTTAGGTTCAAATGGATGTGGAAAATCTACTCTTTTTAATCTGATAAGTGGTTCACTAGAAAATGATGGTGGCTCTATTCTTTTAGATGGAATAGATATCAGCAATCTAAAAGAAGAAAAAAGAGCTTTTGGAATTAGTAAAATACATCAAGACCCTTCTAAAGGAGTTTCTCCTTCACTTACAATTTTAGAGAATATCTCTTTAGCTAGCAAAAAATGTGAGAAATTCTCTCTTAAAAGATTGATACAAAAAAATAAGATATCTGACTTTATAACTTTATTAAAAGAAGTTGATTTAGGACTAGAAAATAAACTAGATACTCAGGTCAAATTTCTTTCTGGAGGACAAAGACAAGCTCTCTCTCTTATTATGGCAACATTGAAAAAACCTAAACTTTTACTTTTAGATGAGCATACTTCTGCCCTAGACCCTAAAACTTCTAAAGTTATTATGGAAAAAACTAAACAATTAATAAATAAACAAAGAATTACTGCTTTGATGGTATCTCATAACCTAAGAGATGCTATAAAATATGCTGATAGAATTGTTATGCTAGATAAAGGAAAAATTATTTTAGATATTCCAAGTAAAAATATAACGGAGGAAGAATTAAGTAAAATCTATACTCAAAAAATGAATAATTCTCCTATATCAATTGCCATCTAAATATTGTTAATTTAAATTTGACAAAAATATTTTATAAGTGTATGATTTATCTAAGGAATTAAAATATTAAGTAGGAGGAAATTTAAATGGCAAATTGTAGTACTTGTCCTTCAAATGGTACATGTTCTAAGGACAAAGAAAGTTGTGGAATTGTTAACAATCCATTAAATCATATAAAAAATGTAATTGGAATTATGAGTGGTAAGGGAGGAGTTGGAAAATCAACTGTTACTACTTTACTTGCAAAAGATTTAGCAAAAAGAGGATATAAAGTTGGTATATTAGATGCCGATATCACTGGACCTAGTATTCCTAGACTTATGGGAGTAACTGGACAAATGGCTATGGGAGATGGAACAAATATTGTCCCTGTAACTTCAAAAGAAGGAATAAAAATTATCTCTTTAAACTTATTACTTCAAGATGAAAGCCAACCAGTAGTATGGAGAGGTTCGCTTATTAGTAGTGCAGTAAAACAATTCTGGGAAGAAGTATTATGGGAAGACCTCGATTATCTTCTTATAGATATGCCTCCAGGAACAGGAGATGTAGCTCTTACTGTTATGCAATCTACACCTATAAATGGAATTGTAATGGTATCTGTACCTCAAGATATGGTTTCTATGATAGTTGCTAAAGCTGTAAATATGACTAAGAAATTAGATGTTCCTGTATTAGGAGTAGTTGAAAATATGAGTTATATTATATGCCCTGGTTGTGAAACTAAAATCAGTTTCCACGAAGAGTCTGGAGCTCATGATTTCTTAAAAGAGATGGGATTACCTCTTCTTGGAGAATTACCTATGACTAAAGGTTTTGCTAGAATGACTAGAGGAGAAGAATCTGCTGATTCATCAGCAATGTTTACTCCTATAACTGATAAAATTTTAACTGAAATTTCTAAATTATAATTTTTATTAAAATATTTATAAATTAAAATAAAAAAAGAAAGTTTTTTTATAGTATATTTTTACTACTCTAAAAACTTTCTTTTTTATTATAATTAATAAAACTTACTATCTTAAAGTATATTTATAAGGATTAAAAGCCACCTGAACTAGCTTAAAATTTTGTATTCCAAAAGGTATCCCTATAATTGTACAACATTGAGTTATTCCTATCAATATATGGGATATTGCTAACCATATCCCAGCAAATATTATCCATAAAAAAGCACTAATTGGTCTTGCTGGTTCTCCAAAATTGCTCTTTAACTGTACCTTTTTTCCAAACGGTGTAAGACAAGAAGTTGCCATCTCAAAACATCCTCTTGCAAAAGGTATTGTAATTATAAATATAATACAAAGTATTCCTGCTATTACCCATTCTAATGCTAAAACTAATCCACCCAAAAAAAGCCAAATAATATTTAATAATGTATTCATTTTATTCTCCTTTTTAAATATAAAATTGTCTTTAAATATTATAACATCCTATGTAAAATATTATATTACTTTTATATGTAAAAAAAGACATACATAAGTATGTCTTAATAAACTAAATGGCGGGAGTGACGAGGGTCGAACTCGCGACCTCATGCGTGACAGGCATGCGCTCTAACCAACTGAGCTACACCCCCATTATGGTGGTCTCAACAGGACTTGAACCTGTGACCCCCTGCTTGTAAGGCAGGTGCTCTCCCAACTGAGCTATGAGACCTTTTCAAGTGGTGCCCAAAGGCGGAATCGAACCACCGACACGGGGATTTTCAGTCCCCTGCTCTACCGACTGAGCTATCTGGGCATATTTTATGGCGGAAGATCAGAGATTCGAACTCTGAAGCCTTGCGGCGCCGGTTTTCAAGACCGGTTCCTTACCAATTAGGATAACCTTCCAACCTTAGAAACACTTATTTAAATAATGGTACCCCGTAGGGGAATCGAACCCCTGTTTCCAGAGTGAAAATCTGATGTCCTTACCACTGAACGAACGGGGCAGTGGTGGATCCAGCTGGAGTCGAACCAGCGACCACTCGGTTATGAGCCGAGTGCTCTGACCAACTGAGCTATGGATCCAATTTTTTATGGCGTGTCTGAAGAGATTCGAACTCCTGACCCACGCCTTAGAAGGGCGTTGCTCTATCCAGCTGAGCTACAGACACATAAATGGTGCGTCATACAGGATTTGAACCTGTGGCAACACGATTAAAAGTCGTGTGGCGACACCCCAATTTAAGATGGTCGGAATAGCAAGATTCGAACTTGCGGCCCCCTGCTCCCAAGGCAGATGCGCTACCGGACTGCGCTATATTCCGACGCCTTTCTCTCAAGACAAGAATAATTATAGCATCTATATCAAAAACTGTCAACACTTTTTTTAAAAAAATTATTTATTTTTTAATTTTCATATTTCCCCCTTGATTTTATTAAGTTTATAGGTATTATTTTTTTCTTTCTATGTTATATTTTTTTCTTTTTTATTTACACTTTTTTAAAAATTTCTAAAAATTTTTTTATATTTTTTATTTTTTGTTATATAATATATTAAGAGTAGTCTCGTATATTTTTAATAGGGAGGTAATTTCATGAAAAATACAAAAAAAATAATAGCTAGTTTGTTATTAGGAATGACAGTAGTAGGGTGTACTTCATCTCCTTTTTTAGATGAAACTGGTTCTGTTAATAAAAAAACTTCTGGAACAGCTGGAGGAGCTGCTGCTGGAGCTCTAATAGGACAACTTATAGGTAAAGATACTAAAGGAACTCTTATTGGAGCTGGTATAGGTGCACTCGCTGGACTTGGTTGGGGAGCATATAGAGATAACCAAGAAAAAGAGTTGAGAGAAAGATTAAAAAATACTGAAGTTGAAGTAAGTAGAGAGGGAGATAACTTAAATCTTTATCTACCTGGAGGAGTAACTTTTGCTACTAATAGTGCTAATATAGCTTCTAACTTCTATGGTCCACTAAATTCCATTGCTTCTGTATTAGTACAATACCCTGAAACTAGAATAGTAGTTAATGGTTATACTGATAATACTGGAGCTGCTAGCTATAACTTAGATCTATCACAAAGAAGAGCTAATAGCGTTAGAGATTATTTTATCTCTCAAGGTGTAGAATCATACAGAGTAACTTCTGTTGGACATGGAATAAACAATCCAAGAGCAACTAATAGTACTGCTGCTGGAAGAGCAGAAAATAGAAGAGTAGAGATTCAAATCCTACCATTAAATTAATACAAGTGTAATTTTTTATTGACATTTTAATCTTTTTCCTTTATACTTAAACATATTATTTTTAGAGAGGGAGAAAGATGAAATTAAGGCAAAGACATATTATAATTATAATTTAATATATTTTTAATTATGGCTAGGTCTTATTTTGTAAAGATTAGAGTACCACTCTATGAGCATATTTTGTTTATTTAGCCAATAGTTTATCTATTGGCTTTTCTTTTGTAAAATTTACCAGCTATTATAGCTGGTTTTTTTATTTATAATTTTATACTAAGGGGAGGTTTTATATGGAAAATTTTGGTTTTTTATCTATATTGCCTATAATTATAGCTGTAGCTATGGCAATTAAGACTAAAAATGTTATTTTATCACTATTTACAAGTGTATTTGCTGGAGTTATGATTTTACTCAACTACAATCCTCTAGCAACTACAAAAGCACTGATGACTGATTATTTTTTGAAGCAATTAACTGATAGTTACAATGCTGGAGTTATTGTCCTTATGCTATTTATTGGTGGATTTATAGAACTTATGATATTGAGCTTGAAATTAAAGAGAAAAAAGAGTATATTGTAGAAAATGCTAAGCCTATATATGTTTGGCTACCTATACTTATTCTAATTACTACTTTATTTGTTATGCTTGGATATGATTTTATGTTCAGAAGATTTTCTGGAAGTGAATTTAGAGCAGCTTTAAGTAGTGGTTATCTATATGCAGCTGTAGTTTTAGCTATAATGATGTTAATAAACAAAAGTAAATCCTTTGAAGAAATTTTTTCTATCTATTTAAATGGAGTTACTAAAATGACTCAAATAGCAATAATACTTATTCTAGCTTGGTCTTTAGGAACAGTTAATAAGCATCTTGGTTCTGCTGATTATATAGTTCATTTTATGAAAAGTATAAATCTATCTGGTGGACTTATTCCTGCAATAGCCTTTATATTAGGATGTATAATCTCATTTGCTACTGGTAGCTCTTGGGGAACATACAGCATAATGATACCTATTGTAATCCCTATGGCTATGACACTTAATGCCCCTCTATATGTTACTATTGGAGCTATATTATCAGGTGGATTATTTGGAGACCACTGCTCTCCTATATCTGATACAACTATCCTTGCTTCTGCTGGTTCTGGTTGTAGTCATATAGAGCATGTTAGAACTCAGATTTTCTATGCCATTTTAAATGGTATATTAGCATTTATTGGATTTTTAGTCGGTGGTTTTTTCCAAAGCTATATTATTTTAATAGTATGTATAATAATTCAAATATCTATTTTAGTTTCTATAAAAATTAAACAAAAAATTTAGGAGGCAATTATGCAATTTTTTTCTGGAAGATTTAAAGAGAAAGCAAGTCATTTAATTTTAGATTTTCATTCATCTATCAATTTTGATAAAAGATTATATAAGTATGATATTATGGGAAGTATTGCCCATGTAAGAGGATTAGGAAAACAAGGAATAATACCTCTAAAAGATTCAAAACTTATTGAAAAAACTTTAAAAGAGATATTAAAAGATATAGAAGATGGAAAAATAGTATTTTCTATTGAGTATGAAGATATTCATATGAACATTGAAAAAATACTTATTGATAGAATTGGAGATATAGGAAAAAAACTACACACTGGAAGAAGTAGAAACGACCAAGTTGCTGTAGATATGAAATTATTTACTAAAGATGAAGTTGTAAAAGTACAGGCTCTACTTTTAGATTTATTAGAAGTTATCAGTTCTATGGCTAAAGAGAATATCTCTACATATATGCCTGGATTTACACATCTTCAAAAAGCTCAACCTGTATCTTTTGCCCACTATATTTTAGCTTATGCTGAGATGTTTAGAAGAGATTATGTTAGACTCTCTAATGCTATGAGTTTAGCTGACACATCTCCACTTGGGTCTGCTGCCTTAGCAGGAACTACTTATCCTTTAGATAGAGAGTTTACAGCTTCAGAACTAGGATTTACAGCTCCTACTTGGAATAGTATGGACAGTGTAAGTGATAGAGATTATCTAATAGAAATTATGAATGCTTTTTCACTTATTATGGTTCATCTTTCACGTTTTTGTGAAGAGATAATTATCTTTAGTTCCAATGATTATGGATATATTGAACTAAGTGATTCCTTCTCTACAGGAAGTAGTATTATGCCTCAGAAAAAAAATCCAGATGCTGCTGAATTAATTAGAGGAAAAAGTGGAAGAGTATTTGGAGACTTAATGGCTCTACTTACAACAATGAAAGGAATACCTCTAGCTTATAACAAGGATATGCAAGAGGATAAAGAAAATTTCTTTGATGCCCTAGATACTGTAAAAGCTTGTTTAAATGTATTTATAGGAATGTTCCATACTCTCACAGTTAAAAAAGAAAATATGCTTTTAGCTGCCTCTCAAGGATTTATAAATGCCACTGATGTAGCTGATTTCTTGACAGAAAAGGGAATGAGCTTTAGAGATGCCTATAAAATAGTAGGAAGTATGGTAGCTTACTGTCTTGATAATAATACTACATTTGAAAATTTAACTCTTGAAAATTATAAAAATTTCTCTGAACTTTTTGACAATGATATCTATGAAGCTATCTCTATTAAAAACTGTGTAGAAAAAAGAACCACACTAGGTGGTCCTGGTAAAGAAAGCGTTTTAGCTCATATTGAATTTTTAGATAAATTTATTCTTGACTCTGAAAAACATGTAAATGAGTTTAAATTAAATAATATTTTAGATTAATACTTAAAATTCTTTATAAATTTTTCTCCATCAGCAAATCCTTGATGATAGACAGCCAATAATCTCTCTCTGCTATTCTCAAATCTATCTATTTTTAGAGGAGCAGAGGGAGCTATAACCATAGCTTTTCCTTCTTTTTCTAATCTTCTTATCTCCTCTTGATTCTCTTTATATACTTTATGATGTCTTTTTAATAGTTCCACCATTGCTGGATATTTTCTCATCTTCCAAGCTACTAAAGGAAAACATTTTAGTGGTGGCTTTATAAAATTTCTATCTCTAGTTAAAACTACTATAAGTTTATCACAACCATCTTTTAAGGCTTGTGATACAGGTATAGGAGCTGATGTTCCCCCATCGAAATATATTTTTCCTCTATAAGTTACAGGATTAGCTACTAAAGGAATAGAAGATGAAGCTCTCAATATAGTTGCTCCATCATGTATGGAGTCCTTCCCATAAAACTCTGCTTTTCCAGTTTCTGCATTGGTAACTCCCACTTTAAAATCACATGGATTAGCAAAGAAGCTATCATAATCAAAAGGATCTAGCCTTTCTGGAATCTCTTCATATAAAAAATCCATTCCAAAGAGGGAACCTGTTTTTAAGTAGTTACTCCAACTAAGATATCTCTTATCTCCTATATAATCTATATTAGTTCTAAGTGCTCTTCCGTCTTGCTTAGATATATATGAAGCTGCATTAGAAGCTCCAGCAGAAACTCCTATTACATAATCTGGCATAAAGTTATATTTTCTAAAAGCATCTAGTACTCCTACTGTATAGACACCTCTCATTCCTCCGCCTTCCAGAACTAATCCTATTTTCATACTCTACCCCCTAAATGATTTATTTTTATAATATTTTATACTATTTTTTATGAGAATTCTATGATTTTTTATATTTTAAAATTTATAACTAGCTTTTACAGTTCCAGTAACTTTTTCTGCATTATATTCTCCCGAAAAATATTTTAATTCTAAACCTAATCCTATATTTTGTATCTTTATATCTGTTCCTATCTTAGTTACTGCTCCTCTTTCTGCTACTCCACTTGTTGTGCTTATATCAGGAATATCCATCTTAGGGGCATTATTTAATAGATATTTATTCATCTCATAAGATACTGTTCCATATGTATTTATTCTCATTTTTTGAAGTAAAAATTCTGTTTCTGCTCTTACTTCTGGATTTATTTCAAAAATTATCTCTCTATTACTTGTTACTCTATATTCATCATTATGTCTATCTTCTAAAGAGTAACTTACTTCTGTTAAATTATTTATCTCTGCTATTTGATGGGCAGGAAGTATATCTGATGATTCAGTTGAAGCTACTCTTATTCCTTGTATCTCACCATTATTTTCTAAATCAGTTAGTTTTACTTCATATTTATTTTCAATATTGACAGTATGTCCTTCAGAACTAATTAATTTTTCATTATTGATTATAGGATTATCTCCTTCTGAATTTTCTGCATATACCCCACTACAATTTAATAAAAACATTACCATAGTAGCTATAGTAATATTAAGCCCCTTCTTTTTATTATTTCTTTTTATGAATCTTTTTAATAACTCATCCATTTTTTCAATAACTCCCTTTTAAATAAAAATTTCTATTTTCATTTATATGTTAATATTTTTTTAAAATTAATTATTTTTTTATTTACATAATAGAAATTCATTATACTGAATATTTGTCTCAAATTTGTTACAAAAAATAAAAAAGAATGACGTAGATTAAGAAGAATAAAAGTAAATACTTACTCTTTATTCTTTAAACAAAAGTCATTCTTGATTTATTTTAATTTATTCCAATTTCTTAAATTCTAATTCTAATCTTCTATCTTAGATACAGCATCCTCTACAGCCATTATAAATCCCTCTGAGCTATATGTTGCTCCTGCTACTGTATCTAGTTTTGATATATCTTGAGTAGATTTTATTTGAGTAATTAATTGTCCTATTGCTGGGTCAGCTATTGCTGCTGTATCATCATGTGTATATTTTATATCAGAGATTCTAACTTCACCTTTAGAATTTTTCTTAGCAAGTATTGTTACAGTAATCTCATCATTAAATCCATCTCCTACACCAGTATACTCTTTAGGTGCATTAGCTTTCTCTACAAATATACAAGCTAGTCCAACTACAATAAAAGCTATTACACAGATTTTTCTAATTTTCTCAACATTCATTTCTCTTTCCTCCTATACTATAATAAAGATTTATTCTTCATTATTATATCATAATATATAGAGAAAATAAATATTTTTGTACTCTTATTTATTATTAAGTTCTTGATCTAGATAGTACTCTATCTTTTTAATATCAAGATATGTATCTATGTCCACTGAGTATTTTTCATTCATCACATAGGCAAGTCTACCATCATTAAGACTTGTATCTAAACCAAAATCCTCATTTAACTCTTGAATATATATAGCTCCATTTACTCTATAGAACTTTGGAAAATCCTGTCTTCTCATTGTACTATTTAGTGAAAGAAGATTTTTTACTGTTCCATCTTCATTAATAGTTCTCATAAGTACTGGGTTCTCATCAACTTCTGTAACACTTACAAGGCTTTTCTCATCACTTTCAAAAAGCTTTTCTATTGCCTCATCTATATGCCAACCTTTTCTAAGAGGTACAGTATTTTGAAGTAATACTAGATAATCATACTCCTCTCCATGCTCCTTTAGCCAATTTATAGCATGCACCACTGCATCTATTGTCTTAGATGTGTCTTGAGCTAACTCTGCAGGTCTCATAAAAGGAACATCTCCACCAAATTTTTCTGCCACAGCTTTTATTTCCAAATCATCAGTAGAAATAACTGTCCTATCTAAATATTTTGATGAATTAGCACACTCTATTGAGTATTGTATAAGTGGTTTCCCATATATCTCTATTATATTTTTTGAAGGTATCCCCTTACTTCCACCTCTAGCTGGTATTATTCCCAATATTTTTTTCCCTTTATACATTTTGATTCTCCTTTCTACTTCTATATTTTTTCATAATCTCCTTTAAAAGATAAAAAGTATTAAATGATTTTAATTGAATCCAAGCTTGCTCCCTATACTCTGCTATAAAGAAATCTATTAAAAATAGAGCTGTAAACTGAGTAATAAGTGTGGCAATAGCAGCTCCATCTATTCCATATCTAGGTATAAGGAGAGCATTTAAAATTATATTTAGTATAAGACTTATAAGTGTCTTATAAAAACTTTTCTTAGTTATATTTTTAAGTGTCATATGTCCAGTTTGTAATGAACCATTAGCCTTTATAAATATTGATACTGCTAAAATAGCATAAACTCCTATTGCTGGACTATATTCCTGTGCATATACATATCCAAAGGTATATTTTACTACAAATATTGATACTAAGGTTATTATAAAATAAAATTGTGTCACTAGAGTATTAGAAAAAAGATAAAATTGGTAATACTCCTTATAATCCTTTCTATACAGCTCCATCATCTTAGGAAAAAGTGAATTTTGTACAGGACCTAAAAGTATAGCTAAGATAGTAGATAGCTGCACTCCTATTGTATATATCCCTACATCTGCTACTCCCATATAGTATTTTATCATAAGTCTATCCACTTGAGTATAGACTAAAAATGATATATAGGTTACCCACAAAAATTTCCCTTCATCTATTATCTGATAGAGTAGATTTTTATCTATCCTTCTCTCTTTATTTGAAAGTTTTGATAAGTAGGTTCTTCTATATTGAAATTTCAATATTCCCATTCTTATGAAGCTACCTATACATCTTATAGCAGGAACAGCTATTATCCCCACTCCAAATAGCATTCCAATATATTGAAGTGTATAGGATATTATCTTTACTATATTATTGGAGATAACTATTCTTCTAGATTCTAGCTTAAACTCAAAAAAGTTTTCTATCCCATAGGTTGCTGTAGTAAGTATATTATCTAAACAGATAAGCAATAGCATATAGAAAAGAAGATTATCCATACCAAATGTAAATTTTAAAATTATAGGTATAAATATTATTATCCCTGCCATACTGTTACGAAAAAAATTCACATTGAAGATAACATTGTTGAAGTTATCCTCTGTATAGTACTTTTTTATTACCCTACTATTGAGCAACTCAAATAATATTGCTGAAAATGCTACTAGAGATACAGCATAATTATATTTTCCATAGAGTTCTGCCCCATAGTAGTTGGCAATTTTTATTCCTACTAAAAATTGTAACAACAGTATAAATACTTGGTCAAACATAAGCCAAGCTATATTTTTAGTTATTTTTCCTCCACTACTCATTATTTTCTCCTATTTTTAAAGCTCTGCATTTCTTACCATTATACTATCACAACTTCCAAATCTTTCAAAGAGTTTATCATCTACCTCTGTTCCATAAAAATCTATTGCTACATCTTTTCCAAAACCAAATACAGCTGTGGAGAAAAGAGTAACCACTCTTTCTAGTTTTATTCCCATAACACTTAAAAGTTCCACTGGATACTTCTCTTTCATCACATAATACTCTTTAAAATATTTAGAATAATCTGTTTTTTCTCTTGGATGAGGTTTTATTATAATAGACTTATTTGAATAGTTAGCTAATACTTTACTATATAGTTCTATCTTTCTCTCCTCTGAAATTATTCCATCCTCTGACATAGGTTGGGTAAAGAGCATAACTGTTTCTCCATCTTCCTTTTGAAATATCTCCTCATTAAAACTAAAAACATCTTTTATCAATCTCTTTTCATTTTCACTTTTTTTATTCCATAGCTCTTGAAGATCTATTACCTCAGCTTTATTTTCAAGCCCTTGAGGTATTTTTTCACAAAGTGAAGATGTGAGATAGATTTTTTTACATCTATCTCCATAGCCCATCAAAACTTTTCTCTCTCCTATTCCATAGAGTTTGGCTATAATATCCTGTATCTTCTCTTTCATACCACTAGGAGCTGCCTTATATGGCATATAGTTTAAAGTCCCTTCCTCTATAACATTTATTTTCTCTTTATAGAATACTCTTCTTCCAAGCTCAAGATTATCCATACCATATAGCTCACTCTCTCCCTTCTCTATCCTATTAAGAAGTGGAGCTAATTCATGCCTTATATCTCCTATATAGCTAGCCATTTTAAATCTATTAAATTTGGGATTTTTAGCATACATTCTAGATTTTTCTAAAACTATCTTTTGTCCTACAAGTTTTTCTAAGATTTTCTCTTTTCCTTCATAAGTTATATAAGTAATATTATCCTTTTCTAAATCTGCTAAAAGTAAAAATATAAGCAAAACTCTGTCCATATCATAAAGAAATACTCTTTCCATAGCTACCTCCTAGTTATCAAAAAAAGGAATAGTTTTTAACTATTCCCCATATTATTATTTTGAATACTTATTTTTATAGTTTCTTATAAACTCCGCCATAAATGCTAAAAATACTCCTAACATTATTCCTAACACAGCTCCCACACCTACAAATAATATTAATGGCTTTCCTTCTGTGTCTGTAGTAACTGGAGATACTATTTTTATCATATCTGAATAAGTAGAGTCAATATACTCTCTACTTAAAATATTCATATCCTCTATTATTTTATTTGCTTTTTCTACAACAACTCTTAATTTATCATCTAAATTTTTAATCTCTTCAGCACTAGGTGCCTTAATATCTACTTTACTATTTTCTAATAGTTGTATTTTTACTTTATTGTCTTCTATATTATTATTTAATGCTACATAATCTTCTACCAACTTTGAATAGTAATCATTTTTATCCTCAATATCTACTCCTTCATTTGCTATATTAGGTATTACTATTTGTTTCTGAGTAGGTTTAAAATTGTGTAACATTTCATTTAAAACCTCTACTTTACCATTTAAAGCTTGATTTTCAAGTATTAGATCTTGAATTTCAGAATCTACTCTAAGTAATTTATTACTGCTATCTTTTGAAAGTCCATTTATTGAATAATATGAATAGTAATCTTTTAATTCTACATTTTTTAAATTTCTTATTCTTTCACTTATCATTTCAAAAGAATATCCCAATTTAGTAGAGATATAATTTTTATTTTCATAGGAAGCTATAGCCATTTCCATCATTTTTAATCTTTCATCCAATAAGATATAGCTGTCACTATAGTCATAATTATATATTTCATCTCCTATTGTTTGAATTATATAATTGGGTTTATGCTTAGTAATATAACTACTTATTGAATCATTTATTAACTTATTTAATATCTCTTTATCTTTTTCTTTAATCTTAATTCTGTAGTTACTAGCAGTAAAAGATAGAGTTTCTCCTCTTTTTAATGCATTATCTATAAGGGTTTGTGTAGAATCTGGTATTATTCCTTCTACCTCTATAGAGTTTCTAAAATCATCTAATTTTTTTCCGCCTAATTTCTCTTGGTACATATTATAAGTATCATTAATTACATCTAGAGGTATAATATCAGTTCTTAAAAATATTGAACCATCTGGATTTTTTCCTTTTTGTAACTCTGGATAATTAAAACCTATAATAGCTGTATTAAAACTATTTAATCTATTATAGATATATCCACCTAAAGTAGATAATAACATAACTACTATAGTTACTATAACTATCTTTACCTTATGCTTTAATATTGTATGAAAAAGCTCCATTAAATCTATCTCATCCTCTTCTTCATAAATCCTTCTTTCATCTAACTCTCTCACTTTTCTTTTCCTCCATAATTTTTTACACATGAGATATTATACAGTATTTATTTAATTTAGGCAATTTTTTTATTACTCAAATATTTTAAAGCTATCAATATAACAACAGCACAAATTCCCAAATAAATAAATGTCATTGGATTTTGTAATCCCCCTACTATTATTATCAAAGACCCTAAAATAGCTATTATAGGGATTATTAATCCTTTTATAGCTCCATCTACTTCTCCTTTTCTATATAATTTAATTACACAGAAATAAAGAATAATATATAGAATATAACTAGCTACTATAGGAATCTCTGAAATATCAGAGTTTGGTATTAGATTATACTTTTGAGCTATGTAGTTAATAACTATAAATACTGCTGTAATTACAAAAGCTATCTTAGCTGAAAACTTAGGTACATGATGTCCTTCCTCTAAATAGCTAATCTTTTCTGCCATTGGAAACATTCCTCTAATAGCTAGTGAGTAAGGCATTCTTAAAAATCCTAATGTAAATCCATTAAGAGTTCCCAGCACTGAAAATATTATGAAGATTAAAAATATCTTTGCTCCTGCTGTTCCAAATAACATAGTTACAGCTTCATTTACATGAGCATCCCCTAGTTCCATTATTCTTTCTGGACCAACTAAGATACTTATTCCCACAAAATATAGTACATATGCTACCAATACAAATATAGGTCCTATTATAAGAGCTATTGGTAGATTTTTTTTAGAGTTTTTTATCTCATGTGATATAGAGGTAGAAACTACCCAACCATCATATGAAAAAGCTATTGGAGCTAGAGCTCCCAACCAAGCTAGTGCCCCCCCAGCTGCTAGCATCTCTGCATTAGTTATAATCTTAGGATCTCCATATTTAAATCCAAATATAGCCAATACTCCTATTAAAATAACTTTAGATATAGTAGTAAAGTTTTGGAAAAATCCTCCTAGTAATGCTGAGAAATAGTTGATAGTATAGCATCCTAAAAATGCTATTGCTCCTATTATTGCCATTCTCTCTGGAGTAGCTTCCCACCCCATAAGCATACACATATATACCCCAACTATCCAAGATACCACAGCTAATAGTGATGGATAGTAGATAAATACCTGAAACCATCCAAAAGCTCCAGCTATTTTTCTTCCTGCATACTCATCTGCATAGGTAATAACTCCACCAGGCTTGGTGGTTTTTGTTGCTAAAACAGCTATAGCAAGACTTCCGAATATTATTCCAATAGCGGCTATTACAAATACTGCCACTCCCTTTATTATACTTCCATTGGTATATACTAATATGTTATCACTTTTAAAAAATATACCTGAACCTATTACTATTCCCACTATCATAGCAATAGCAGTAAATAATCCATACTCTTCTTTCTCTTTTGCCATTCTCTTTTCTCCTAATTAAATTTATAATATTTTACTATTATACTATAATTTTTATAAGTTGAAAAGAAATTTTCTAAAAATTTATAAACTTAATATCAAAATTTTAATATAAAATAAAAAAGCCCTTAGCTAAAAGCTAAAGGCTCTTTATATTTCTTATTTATAAGAATATGGTGTAGTTGTAGTTACGTTATTTACTGTGTTTGATCCGATTGAAGACATTCCAGAAGATACTGAACCTACTGAGTTTGAAGATGAAGTTCCAGCTGGAGATGATGATCCCATTCCGAATGCTCCCATGAAAGATTCTCCAACGCTAACTGGTGCTGCTCCTCCTACTGAAGTAGTTGTAGTAGCTTCAGCTGAAGTTGTAGTTCCAGTAGTTGAATCAGAAGATGTATTCTCATCAGCTGCAAATACTGCTACTGATAATGCCATTAAAGCAAGTACTAATAATTTTTTCATTCTTATTCCTCCTTTTAATTTTCTCTAAAATTAGAATGCATATGATGCAGATAGAGAACCTACGAAAGATACTTTGTCATTTCCTGTATCAACAGTTTGTTTGTTTACGTTGTAAGCTCCCATTGTGATAGTTATTGGTAATTTTGGTGATGGAACAATTCCTACTCCTAAAGTAGTTACTCCACTTGTATAGTCAGCGATTAAGCTTAATTGTGGCATTACATATGCTGCAACTGATACGAATGGATATACGTGATCTTTCTTATCTCCATCTTCGTTCACTTTTGCAAAGTCATTGTTTCCTAATCCTGCTGTTACAACAACTGGTGCTATATCATTTGGTAATAATTTAGTTACTGATGTATAGTAGCTTTCATCCATCTCATCTTTACCATTGTCATGCCATAGGTCTATAGTGTTTACCCCAACTGCTACTCCTAATCCATATTGTGAGAAGTTGTGTCCTAAAGATAGGTTAAGAGATCCTCTGTTGAATGCTCCTCCATCATCAGGATTGATACTTCCTAGTGATAATGATACAGCTCCTCCTACTGTTTCATAAGGATTTCCGTATCCAAATCCTACTGCCATTGATCCGTCAGTATCATTTCCTTTTTTATTGTTAGTATGAAGTCCACCAATACCTGCAAATACTACTCCTTTACCTGGAACTAATCCTGCTGGAGCACTCATAGTAAATCCTGGAACAGCTGCTAGCTCTTGATAATTTTGAGCTATGTAGAAATATTTTCCTGTTCCTACTTCGTTAGATGATACTGCAGCTGATGAAGTAACAGCTGCTTCTGGTCCTACTGCTAAAGCGGCAGATGAAACTAGTAAACTTCCTAGTAATAATTTTTTCATCATTTTCTTCCCTCCTAATTGTAATAAATATATCTAAATATCTCTTAGTGCATCTGTAATAGCTATGTTCCCAGCTTTTCTTGCTGGATATACTCCCATTCCTATACCAAATGCCAAAGAGACTACTAGAGCAAATAAAATTTGTAACACATTAAATTGTGGTGGTATCATTATAAGTTTTCCACTTAAGATAGCACCTATTACACCTATTATAACACCTGAAAGTGATCCTATTGTAGAGATAATAACTCCCTCTGCTAAAAATATCTTTACGATATTTTCTCTAGACATACCCATAGCTCTTAGTATACCTATATGTCCAGTTCTAGCTCTCACTCCCCCTGCTATTAGGTTCATTATACCAAATCCTCCAATACATAGAGATATAAAAGATAGAATACCCAATGTATTTTTTACCATTCTTTGAATTTTAACAATTCTTTTATATACTTCAGGTGTTTCAAGTAATCTCACCTGTCCATAACTTCTTCTATCCTCATTAAATCTCTTTAGTAGTAAAGGGATTAGGTCCTCAGCATCTTCGTTTTTATCAAAAGATACAATGAGTTCATTATACCTATATTTTCCAAATAGCCTCTCAAAATATCCTTGAGAAACTATTATTCTATTTCCCTGTTTCATCAGTTCAAAAGGGTTTTTCTCCTCGTAGATTCCTGCTACAGTAAAACTTCTTACTCCATTTTCTGTAACTAGGTCTACCCTATCTCCTGGCTGTTTATCTGGAAACTGATTCTTATCTAGTATGACTTCTCTATCTCCTAGATTTCTAAGCCCCAATGCCATAAGTGCCTTTTGAGAATACCCAATAAATATATTGTTTCCACTGTTTTCTCTAGCTCCAGGAAAGAGTGTGTACTCTACAAAGGGATAGTTCTCTATTATCTGCATATCCCTAGCACTCATCTCCTGCCCACCTATCATTATTCTATTGCTCCCTATAGCTGAAAGATTAGTAGATATTATCTCCTCTCCCCCTGCTCCTAGTGAGAATGACATAATAAGTGCAGTTATTCCTCCTACTACTCCTAAAAAAGGAAATATAGCTCTTTTACTATTCCCCAAAAGCATCTTACATGCAAACCAGAATATCATCTTCATCTTACTCAACAACCCTTATTTTTTCACCGTTTCTAACTTTAAATGGATTTACTATTACCTGTGTTCCAACTGGTAAATCTAGTATCTCATAGCTATTTGCTGTTCTAGCTCCTACATTTACCTTTTGTTTTCTAGCTCTTCCACCATCATTGATATATACGAAGTACTCTCCATCTTCCTCTATTACTGAGAAACTATTTACAACTGGTACAGCTGTTTTAGCTTGTCCACTGATCTCTACATCAGCTATAAATCCAGGTCTTAAATCATTTTCCTCATCTATTGATACCTCTACCTGAATTACTTTTTCCTTAGTTTTAGAGTATTTACTATCTACAGCAGCAGTAGAAACTTTCTCTACCTTACCTTTATATTGCTTATCCCCATCACTATCTCTAGATACTATTATAGCTGGTTGACCCTTTGCTATAGCAGAAGATTGGTATAGAGGTACCTCTACATTTACTCTATTTCCACCAGTTGTAGATACAGCTAGTAATCTCTCTCCAGGTTGTGTTACACTTCCTTCCTGTACATCTATTCCTACTACTACTCCATCTACTCCAGCAGTAAGCGGCTCTTTTAATTGTTTCTCTCTAATCTTTAATGTCTCATTTTCCAATTCTAACTTTTCAAGACTAGATCTCAATTTTGCCTCTTCTATATTTAACTCTCTTTTTAAACTCTCATAACTTACTACCATAAGTTGATGTTTTTGTCTATTTAACTCTAAGTTAGTTTTTAAATCCTCTAACTCTACCTGTTTTCTTCCCGATTCAGTATTTATTCTACTTGCTTCAGTTGCTGATACTCCATCTTTAGATAGTAGTTGCATATATGCTTCTGCTCTTTTTTGAAGAGTTCTAGCTTCCTCTGTCACTACTGGTAATCTTCTCATATCAGCTTTTATCTTCTCTTCTAGATTTTTTATCTCCAACTCTCTGTTATCTAATTCCAATTTCATAGAACCAGAATCTAAGTCAGCTATCTGTAACTTCACATTTTGTATATCTAGTTCATTTACTCTAAGAGCCTTATCATTTTCCATTATACTTTTGTTACTAAATAGTATAAGCTCTGTATCTTTTGTAATCTCCTCTCCATCTTTTACTAAGATTCTCTCTATTACTGCTGGAGCTGAGATATATACAGGTTTTATCTCTCCAGGTACTACCATTCCTGTATATAGGTTCATATCTGAAAGATCTCCTACCTCTATTCTAGCTACCTTTACCTCAGTAGTTCCTAAAATATTCATCTTATAGGCTCCATAACCTACTAATGCAATAACTATAGCTCCTATAGCTATTTTTTTCTTCATTCCACTCTCCATTATTTATTCTCCCTATCTATATAGATTTTCATACTCTATTACTGCTAATACAAGCTTTCTTTGTAACTCATAGTAATCCTCTTGAGCCTCTCTAAAACTATTTACAGAGTTCAAGTAGTCGAAAGTTGTAAGTAATTCATTCTCATATCTCATACTATCTATATCCATATTCTCTTGAAGTAAGTTAGCTCTTTTCTCCATAGCTAGAGATTTTCCATATAGAGCCTTTATCTCTCCTAACTTATTTTTCATATCAAGAGATATTCCCTTTAAGTTATCCTCATACTCTATCTTAGCTTTCTCATATAGATACTCTTGAGATCTTACATTGTCTAAGTCAGCTCCCCAAGAAAGTACCCATCTAAAACCTATTTCAAATAAATCTCTTTCACCTTTACTATATTCTCTAAGTTCTCCATTACTTGTATATCTATGTCTATATGTATACTTTGTATATAAAACTGGATATAAAGCAGATTTAGCTAACTTTACATCATAGTTAGCACTATCTAATTTTAGAGCTTCCTTAGAACCTAGTAGAGTATTCTCCACAGGTGTCTTATTTTCCTCGGTAATATGAGCCTTTGCCTCTAAAAATTGTAATGGATTAAAATCCTTTAATTCCAATGGACTATTTACTGGATAGTTTAATAATCTTGCTAACTCTCCTAGGCTAGCTTCCTCTTTCTGCTTATTCTCTAAGTTAATACCTCTATTATTCTCTATATCAGCTTCTATCTTTAATAGCTCTGACTTTGGTACTAATTTACCATTGTTATATAGATCAGATATTCTTTCTCTTTGTTTTTCTAAAGCCTCTATTGCCTTATCAGTTATCTCTATCTGTTTTTTGTAGTTCAATGCTTCAAAGAATTTTGCCACTGCTGCCTCTTGAGCTGCTATCCCTACTAAGTCACTATCTTTTTGAGCTATCTCATATTGAGTTTTTGCTTTTTTATAGTTATTTAATGTTCTTCCACCTTCAAATATGGGTAAATACATTTCTAACTCTTTAAGTCCAACTCCATATTTTTCTACTACTTCCCATTCATCTTCATTTGATAGATTTACTGGTGGAGTAACTAAGTTTTTCCAAGCTTTTTCTTTTAGCTCTCTTTTGCTCTCCTCATTCATCTTTTGGGCTCTAATCTGTGGGTTTGTATCCTTTACTCTGTTTAGTACATCATCTAGAGTAAAGAAATCACTTGAAAAACTTGTTGAACAAATTGCTAAAAATGCGGCCAATCCCATTAACTTTCTTCTCTTCATCGCCATCTCCCTCATACTTTATCTCTGTAACTATCTCTTTATCCTCTATCACTTTTCTTGGATTCTCTTCCGTAAGCACTTGAAAAAGCTCCCTACCTAAAGAACTCTCCAACTTTTTCAAATACTCATCTATATTGTAGTCTCTTCTTCCCATACGGTGACTATCTGTAGCTATTATTGAGATATACCCATTCTCCAATAGATATTTAGCCTTAGGTATAGGGTTAACTGCCATTCTAATATTCATCTGTAGGACCACTCCCATATCTACTAATTCTCTAAATTCCTGTACCTTGATATGAGGATATCTCTCTACATGGGCAAAAATTGGAATATATCCTTTAGCTATAACGTTTTTAAAAAAACTTTTACAGGCTCCATATATAAGTTCATCCTTTAATTCTACCAGTATATATCTACTTCCAGCCATCTTATTTATTCTATTTTCATGAGCTGAAAACTCTGGATCTAAGGCAAACTCATTACCTTTATGAATATTTAAAGGAATTTTTTCCTCTAGGATTCTATTTTTTAAAATCTCAAAGTTTTTATCATAGTTAAGATTTTCAAATCTACCTATCAGATAGTGTGAAGAACAGACAATATCTGTATATCCTACAGATACTGCCTGTCTTATCATATCTATGCTCTCTTCTATCTCTATTGGTCCATCATCTATTCCAAAAAGTATGTGTGAATGAATATCAACCATTATTTTTTCCCTTTCAAGTCTCCTGAAAATTGTCTTTTATACTGCTCTTTTATATCATGTATAAATTTACCAAACTTACTCTTAGGTTTCTTTACAGTGTGTTTTTTTCTATTTCCATTACTGTCACTGTAGTACTCTTGGTAGTATGAATAGTAGTTATTGTAATATCCATAGTTTCCATAAGATAATCCACCTTTATCTACCTTAGTTACAACAAATCCATAGATATTTGCCCCTGCATTAGATAGCATCTCTTTTGTAAACTCAAGCTCTCTTTTTGCTACTTGGTCATAAGCTACTACCACTACTACACCATCTACATATTTAGATAGGATAGCAGCATCTGAAGCTACTGCTAGAGGTGGCATATCTAGAATGATAGTATTATACTCATTTTCTAAGCTAGAGATTACCTCTTTCATCTTATCTCCAATAAATAACTCTGTTACATTGTATCTCATATGCTTAGTAGGTAATAAGTCAAAGTTAGGGATTAGGTCTTTTATAATTACATCTTTAGGATTTACATTTTCAGTAAGTACTGATTCTAATCCTCTCTCTACTTTTATTCCAAAGCTCTCATGTGCTCTAGGTCTTCTGATATCACAGTCTATTAGAAGTACTTTTTTCCCAGCTATAGCAAGACTGGCACCATAGTTTCCAGCTAGAGTAGATTTTCCCTCTCCTGGAATAGAGCTTGTTACCATTATCTTTCTACCTATCTCTTTATCATTTTGGAAAGCAAGGTTAGTTCTCACTGTTCTAAAGGCTTCTGTAGCCTCCATATTGTCCTCTTGTATAAAAAATATCTTTCTCTTACTCATTACTATCCTCATCCTTTTCAGCTATAACATTCTCTAAGTCTGGTATCATTCCTATCATAGAAACTCCTAAGATAGCTTGTATCTCAGATGGTTTTCTAAGTTTTTTATGTAGGAACTCCATTACGAAAGCCATTCCTGTTCCAGCTGCTAATCCTAAAACAACTGATGCAAGAAGTATAAGGGCTCTCTTTTTAGGAAGAGGTTGTACAGGTACTTGAGCTTTCTCTACTATATTTACGTTTCTTACTCTCATTACTTGTACTACTTTATCCATAAACTCATTAGCTATCTCATTTGTTACCATAGCTGCAAGTTGTGGATCACTATTTTTATATGTTAAAGATATTAACTCTGTACTATCTACTGGAGTTATAGTTACTAATTTAGCTAATTGCTCTGTTGTTTCTTTTAAGTCATATTTGTTTATTACTTTATTTAAGATAGATTTATTTTTAGCTATCTCTGAATAAGTTATTACTAGTCTTTGGCTAAGAGAGATATCACTACTATCTAATGATACACTACTCATATTGTTAGATACTATTAGTGTAGTCTCTGCTTGATATACAGTTGGTCTTGTAATTGCAAATATTACCCCTAATATTACCACTGGTATAGCTGTAAGAACTATCAGCTTCCATCTTCTTATTAATGTAAAGATAAGGTCAGCTAGATCTATCTCATCTTCATCGTTTTCAAATTCTTCATCATAATCTTCATACTTTTTCTTTCTAGACATTTGTAGATACAATCCTCCCAATTCTAATTTTTCATTCTACATTATACTACAAAATTATTAAATTGCAAAGAATTTATTTTGAATATGTTAAGTTTTTATTGTTTTTTTTAAAATAAATATTTACAATTGTTTTTAAACTCTTTAAAACTTATATAATTATATATTATTCTTTTTATACTATTACTCTTGTATTATTCTTCTTGTACTATTATACTTCTACTTTTTACGAATAGGTTTGGGATTTTTTTATGTATACCCTCCCCACTCTTTTATAGATACCCTGGTAATTTTTTTATTCCCCCTCACATCCAAATAGATCCCTTAAAAGTTTTTTTCTTACATCTTCTAATTCCTCTGGAGTTTTTTCTCTTCTCTCTACCTTCTCTTCAAGAATTTCATCTAAAATTTTATCATCTACTGTGTTACTCTTTTCCTTGTCCAACTTAGGAAAAAAGCTTATATCACTTTCATCTGCAATATATATTCTTCTCTCCTCTACTCTCTTATCTTTCATTATACACTTGGTAGTTATGTGTCCACACTTTGCCAAGTTACTTATCCATGCACTTACAGTACTTTTATGTACCCCATACAGAGCTGCAAAATACATATTACTAGCATAGCAATACCCCTTTTTATGTACCAGAGCTGTCAACTCTGAAAACATTATCTTCTCCATTGGTTTTAGCCTCTCATCATATCTCACCTTTGATGGTAAAATTCCATAGTATTCTGGTCTCTCCATTTTGCTACCTCCTCATCTTCTTTTTGTTATAATCTAACATATTTTTGTATGAGTTTCTACTGAGTAAAACTCACTTCCACTCACTACCACCTACATTAAAATTTTAGCATAAAACACACCCTTTTAGCTAGAGAACAGGTTCCTATCTGTTCATAGCTGTTCAATCTTTTAATAAAATTTTAACAAAAAGAATTTTTTTATTCCAGTAGCATTGACATACGTTTGCTATAGTTTTACCAACTTTTTTAAAATATAATTAAAAAATAAGAATGACCTCTTTAAACAAAAGTCATTCTTGTTTTACTCTTGATAGATATAATCCAACTATAAAGACAAACATATTAGATTTCCATATCTCTCTCCATACATTCTCTGTAAGTCCACCTACTAAAAAGGCTACAAGCATACCCATTGTACCTACTACTAAATAGAAATTAAAATCTCTCTCCCTAGTTAAACAGTATCTTATCTGCCTGTATAAGATAAATAGGAACATTCCTATAAAGGGGATAGACAGTATTCCTTCCTCAGCTAAAGATGTGATATATAGGCTATGTATATTCCCAGCACCAGCTAACTCCATCATTTTTTTAGAAAAATAGTTAGGTTTCTGCTCTTTAAAATGATTTTTCATATACTCTAAAGAGTAATCTCCAGCATTATCTCTTCCCACTCCAAATATTGGGTTAGCTTTGTACATCTCTATTCCACTTTTCCATAGAAGTATTCTAGCATTATTAGAACTATCACTACTGCTCTTTATACTTTCAAATCTCTTAATATATCTATTATTCTCTAAAGTCTTACTATTGATACCCCCATAACCTAAAATCAGAGTAAGAATAGTTATAGCTATAAAGATTTTTTTACTTTTAAAGAGAAAGAAAGAAACTACAAATAAGCCTGCTCCAAAACCTAACCATGCTCCTCTTCCCTGTGTCATCACTAAGGCTGCTACTGCTAAGATAAGGGTAAATATAAATAATGAGGTAAATATATATTTTCTCTCTTTAATATAGTAGACAATAGCTACTAAAATTAACATACTTCCCATAGCTAATATATGTGCTTCATCTAAAGTATTACTTGAAAAACTAAGAAATCTTATATTAAAATTCCATTTAAGTTTTTTGTAGTATAGAATACCATTGATAAAACATACTATTATACTAAGAGAAAAAAGTGATAGGACTATTTTTACTACTCTATCCTTATAAAGAAAGTAAGGTATAAAAAAGAGTCCAATATATCTATATGATTTTTCTAAGGCTCTTTGAAAAGAGTGAGTTCCTCCTGCTGAGAAAAGACTAAATATTGGTAGTAGAATAAGGATAACCAATATATATTTTTCCTCTGTTGTTAAATTTATTTTTCTCTTATCCCAAAGGTAGAGTAAAAAGGCTAGTACTAAAAATCCTAGTCCTATATTTACTCCAGATTTGGATATAAAAAGAGAGAGGGTGTAGATATATACACCTAACTCTCCTATTTTGTTGTATATGTTTTGGTTGATTTTAAACATAAGTTGCTCCTAGATATTTTTAAGATATTCTAATAGTTCCTCTCTTGTCTCCTCATTTCTTAGTCCAAACTCTATATTTGCTTTAAGTAATCCAAACTTATTACCTATATCATATCTTTTTCCATCAAAGTTGTAAGCTAATACCTTCTCTCCATCTTTCATCATAGCTACTATAGCATCTGTAAGCTGTATCTCTCCACCTTTTCCTGGTTCTATTTTTTCTAAGTATTCAAATATCTTTGGAGTAAGTAGATATCTTCCAAGACAGGCAAGTCTTGATGGAGCTTCCTCTGTGCTAGGTTTCTCTATAAAATCTGCCATCTCTACAGTTTTTTCATCTAATGATTTAGATGGTTTTACTATTCCATACTTAGATACATCAGATTCCTTTACCTCTTGACAACCTACTATACTAGATTGATATTTAGAATAATTATCTATTAATTGCTTAGCTACTGGTATATCATTGTATACTATATCATCTCCTAAAACTATTACAAATGGCTCATCTCCTACAAAAGATTTAGCTTTTAATATAGCATGTCCTAACCCCTTTGGATGATTCTGTCTAACATAACAGATATTAGCCATAGATGATATACTTTCTACCTTTCCTAGTAACTTATCTTTTCCATCTTTTTTAAGAGTATCTTCTAATTCATAAGAGTAATCAAAATGATCTTCAATACTATTTTTATTTCTACCAGTAACTATGATTATATCCTTTATTCCAGACTCTACAAGCTCTTCTATGATATATTGTAGCGATGGCTTATCTACTATTACTAACATCTCTTTAGGTTGTGCCTTAGTTGCTGGTAACACTCTAGTACCAAGCCCTGCTGCTGGTATGACTGCTTTTGTTACTTTCATAAATTATTGTGCCTCCACTTCGATCATATTATAAATCATAAAATTCTTTTAGTTTTTTTATATTTTGAGAATTTAAAAACTCTTTTATAATTTGATAAGCCTTCTCTAAACTATTTTCTTGGTAATAAGGATTTCTCATGTCTTTTAACTTACTTCTATATTCCTTTGCTAAAATTGTTTTTATTGCTTTATCTATTTCTCCCTTATTTGCTCTTACATCAATAACAGATTTTCCTCTTACTCTTCCTTTTTGTCTATCTCCAATATTTATAGTTGGCACATTTAGACTTGGAACTTCTATTAATCCAGAAGATGAATTTCCTATTAATCCTTTAGAATACTTAACTAATGATAAATATTCTTCTGATTTTACAGATGTTAAAAATTTAAAATTATTTTTATTAGTATAGTTGTTTAACATATTATAAATTATATTTGAACCAGTATCAGAGTTAGAACCAATAAATATAAAATTATAATTCTTTTTGTAAATATCTATTGCTTCTAATAAATTTACCATTTGATTTTCAATACTATTTTCTGTAAGAGTTTCTGGATGGAAAAGTACCACAAAATACTCTCTATTTTCTAATTGAAATCTATCTAATAAATTTTCATAAGAAAGTAGTGGTAATGTCAAACTATTCTCTGCACCTAAAGACCCAATATTATACACTGAATTTGGATTTTCTCCCAATTGAATAACCCTTTTTCTATATTCAGCTGTTGAAACTAGATGTAATTTACTCATCTTAGTTATACTATGTCTAATAAATTCATCATAATTCCCTAAAGTTATTTCTCCTCCATGCAAATGAATAATTGGAATATTTTGTATAGCTGCTGCTATAGCTACAGATAAAATCTCATATCTATCTCCAAGTAAAATTATTGCATCAAATTCATTATTATATAAATATTTTCCAAATTTATCCAAACATATAGCCATTGAATGAATAACTTTCTCATTATTGCTGTTATCTAATTGAATATTTATTAATTTATCTATATTCAATCCATCTTCCTCTATTACCTTGTATGTCATTCCATATCTTTCATCCACTTGCATAGCAGTAGCCACTATTTTCAAATCAATTTCACTATCTTGATTCAATTTTAATAATAATCTTTTCATTATTCCATATTCAGCTCTTGAGCCTGTTACATACAATAATTTTTTCATAATTTAATTTCCTCTTGTAATATTTCAAGTAATTTTTGATATCCTTTTTCATTAAAATGTAATCCATCATAAGTATATTCTAATTTTAAATTACCGAATTTATCTTCTAATTTTTCTAAAGAGATATATTCTATTCTACTCTCTAAATTATCTTTTAAATAAGTATTTAATTCTTCTATAATTTTATTATTTCTATCTGCTCTTGAAATAACTTTAGGAACTTCTAAAAAAAATATTTTAGTATTTCGATTCATTTCTTCTATGTATCTTATGCTTTCATTTATCCAGAGTAACGTATCTTCCTTTTTCCAATTATTAATTACTATATCATTAGTGCCTGCCATTAAAAATACATATTTTCCTATATTTTTTATCAATTCTTTTTCAAAAATCATATTATTATATTGGATAGTATTTATTCCTCTTATCCCTAAATTATTTACTTTATACCCTTGGAACATCTCTATACCCCAATTGTCAAAAATAGAATGTCCTATTAGGGTTATATCTTCTACTTTGTTAAACTTTTCTTTTTTTTCATCTATCCTATTTTCAATATTTTTTAATAACTGCTTTTCTTTTTGCTTCATACTCATTAATAAAATAGCAAATTCAAAATCTAATCTGTCATCTATATCTATAGAATCTGCTTTATTCATAAAATAAGCTAAGGATTTTTTACCAAAAAAATGTTTTCTTTCTAGATACTCTTTATTTTTTCCAATAAATATTGCTCCATTAGGATAATACTCTTTATAGTTTTGTCTCTTATAATTTGAAAAATCCAAATCATAATGTTTCAAACTTTCATCTTCTTCTATCGGCTTAATTAAAGTTGAAGTTTTAGAAGTTTCTGTCATTGATACTAAAAAATCATAATTACTTATATTTTTTTCAAACTTTTCTATACTTTCATTTATATGTTGATAATTTCTAAAAGGAGAAGTTGGTTGTAATAATACAAAATAGTCATATTCCACTCCTAAATCTTTTTCTAACACATCCTTTATTACCATATATGATGTTGCAGAATCATTAGATAACTCTTCACCTCTCATAACTACTTCTGCACCATATTTTTCTGCTATTTCTTTATATTCTAGTGAATCAGTACTTACAATTACTTTAATAAATTTTTCTGATTGTATTGCAGCTTCTATTGTGTATGCTAAAATAGGCTTATCTAATAACATTAAAATATTTTTATTTACTAATCCCTTTGACCCTGATCTAGCAGGGATAATTGCTATTTTCTTCACAACTATACCTCCTGATTTTTAAATCTTGAATCTATTATTAGTTCATCTTCTTCAAAATCTTTTTCAGCTTCTTTACCTAAAATATCATACCAATTCATTGGACTTATGCCATTTCCTGGTCTTTTAGCTGTTAAATTTTGTTCTGTAAAAATTTCTCCTTTTTTTATTTTTTTATTTGCTATTATTGATTTTCTAGCAACTATTTTATTTCTTTTTTCTGAGTTAGTTACTATTTTATCACAAGAACCTAAGCATCTTTCCATTACTCTTACACCTTCACACAATTTTTTTAACTCTTCTGGAGTAACAGATGCTTTATGATCAGGTCCTTCAAAATTCTTATCTAAAGTGAAATGCTTTTCAATAAAAGTTATTCCATAAGTTACTGAAGCTACTCCTGCTAAATATCCTTCCGAATGATCAGAAAATCCTATTTTATATTCTGAAAACTCTTTTTTTAAATAAGATATAGCATTTAAATTTACATCTTCAAATGGTGTTGGATATTCTGTATTACAATGTAAAATAGTTATTTTTTCATTAGTCATTCCATTTGTTCTCAATATTTCTAATGCTTCTTTTATTTCTTGAACTGTAGCCATTCCAGTAGAAATTACAATTTCTTTTTCTGGAATATCTAATTTTGCTATTTTTTCTAAATAAGGAAGATTTGTTATCTCTCCTGATGGTATTTTCCATATAAGTTGTTTTTGAGAACTTAAAAAATCTATTGATTCAAAATCAAAAGGAGTTGAAAAAGAAATAAGTCCTAATTCATTAGCGTATTCTGAAAGTTTTACAAATTCATCATATGGTAACTCTAATTTTCTAGTCATATCTAATTGACTTTCATTTAAATCAGTTACTTTTTTTTGATATTCTGCTTTAGGTGCATATTTAGATATTAATTTATCAGCCTTAAATGTTTGAAATTTTACAGCATCTACTCCACACTCTTTAGCAACCTCCACCATTTTTCTAGCTAAATTATAATCCCCATTGTGATTACATCCTATTTCTGCTACTATAAATACTCTACTCATTCTCTATTCTCCTTATTACTTTTGCTGGGATACCTGCCATAACTACATTTTTTTCCACATCTCTTATTACAACCGTTCCAGAACCTATAATACTATTTTTTTCTATTGTAATTTGTCCATTAACTACTGATGAGCTTCCTATAAAACAATTTTCTTTTACTATTACATCTCCATTTAAAACAGTATTCGTAGAAACATTTACATTATTTCCTATTCTACACCCATGTTCTATTAAAGCTTTTGTATTTATTACAACGTTCTCTCCAATTCTTGCATCATTATTTATAATAGCTAATTTACCTACAAATATACCCCTTCCAAAGGTTATATTTTCTGATAAGATGGCTGTTTTATCTATTACATTTATAATATCCAAATTTCTTTTTATTACTTCTTTATACCAATAAGTCCTTTTTTCATTATCACCAATTGATATGAAATAACAATAATCTTCTTTGTTTTCTAACTCGTCCAAATTATTAGCAAAAATTTTATAGCCTAAGTGAGAGTCACTTTTAATATTATCTATAAATCCTTCTATGCTATATTTTTTTTCATCAATTGAGTCAATTACTGATTTAGCAAATCCCCCTGCTCCTATTAAGATTAACTTCTTTTTCATATTTTCTCACCCTAAATCTCTTATTTATTATTTAATTCTTGTTCCAAATAATATTCTATTTTTTTTATATCTAAATAAGTATCAATATCAACAGAATATTTTTCTTCCATGATATATGCTAATTTTCCATCATTTAAACTTGTATCTAAATTAAAATCTTCATCTAGTTTTTGAATATATATAGCTCCGTCTACTCTATAAAATTTAGGAAAATCTTGTCTTCTCATAGTACTATTAAGTTGTAACATATTTTTAACAGTTCCATCCTCATTTAAAGTTCTCATTAATACTGGATTTTCTTCTACTTCTGTTATACTTACTAAACTTCTCTCATTACCAGAAAATAATTTTTCTATCGCCTCATCTACTTGCCAACTTTTTCTTAATGGTACTGTATTTTGAAGTAATACTAAGTAATCATACTCTTCTCCATGTTCTTTTAACCAATTTACAGCATGCACTAAGCAATCTATTGTTTTAGAAGTATCTTGTGCTAATTCACTTGGTCTTAAAAATGGAACATCTCCTCCACATCTCTCTGAAACTTCTTTTATTTTAAAATCATCAGTAGAAATAATTGTTCTATCTATATATTTTGATTCTTTTGCACACTCAATAGAATATTGAATTAAGGGTTTTCCATATATATCTATTATATTTTTAGATGGTATTCCTTTACTTCCACCTCTAGCTGGAATAATTGCCAAGATTCTTTTATTCTGATACATAATAATCTAGTATAGATAAATATATAAAAAATATTTATTTATACATCCTCCTTATTTGTCAATTTTTTTATCAAGATAAACTCAATGTTTACAGCACTTAAATTTTTTTATTT
>ERZ791731.219-NODE-219-length-36555-cov-47.6726_pt1 | contig 36555 bp, 30 predicted proteins | sample MGYA00509954_ERZ791731 | MGnify/ENA primary metagenome ERZ791731 (study PRJEB30046, sample SAMN00715134) | human gut metagenome | study: EMG produced TPA metagenomics assembly of the A metagenome-wide association study of gut microbiota in type 2...
CCGCTTCTTGTACTACTTGTCTGTTTATGTAAAATCTTTCAAAGAACTCTTTCTTCGCAAGTTAGGCTGCGCCTCAACAATTGAAATAAATTTCATTGTATTCGACTTGCACTAACTTTCTTTAATCGCTAAGAGAAAGCGTATTTCTCAAAAGCGAGTGCAAAAGTACAAACATTTTCCGAAACCGCCAAACATTTTCCGGAAAAAGTTTAGAAATTAACAGTATTTTAACACTTTCATCTTATTTTGCACTTATTTTGATAACAAACACTTTATTATATACATACACGCGCTCATATCTGCGTGTGGGCACACAAGCATGCGCATATACATAATGGTATCAGAAAACTATTCTGCCTCCAAATAGAGAACACGAGACGACCAGTCGTTCTTCTTACCCCAGTCTACCTCATGAACATACGGCATTTCCAAGCCATGTTCCATAAGATACTTACCAGAGTAAGATTTTCCCTCACAATCAAGAGGCTTGTTATCAATTACATCAAGTTCTTTTACCTTATACATCTTATTCTCATCCAGACCAGCCATCTTAACTCTTGGCAAATGAACATTATAGAAGTTTGCCAATTTCCACCAATAGAAGACAGCCTTGTCTTTTGCTTCACTAACATACATAATAGAAGACAAGCCCTGATTATCGTACGGAGAAACCAAACGATAAAGGTCGCCAAACTGAACAACAGGACGGATCTCTTTGTATTCAGAGATAGCCTTTCGGCAGAGAGCCTTCTCCTCATCCGTCATATTCTTTGGCTGAATTTCCATTCCAAGTCGTCCGCTCATAGCCACATCAATACGATACTTCAAAGAAGTAGTGCGGAATACGGTATGGTTTGGCACAGCAGAGATATGACTTGCCATGGCGATGGCCGGGAAGAAATAGCTGGTTCCATACTGCATATAAATACGCTGCATGGCATCCGTATTATCACTTACCCAAAACTCATCAAAACCACGGAGCATGCCCCAATTGGCACGGCCACCGCCACTTGCGCAACATTGAATCACCACATCCTTATACTTAGCACGAATACGGTCGATAACCTTCGCAAATCCCTGATGATAAGCAATGTAGAGATGACTCTGTTCAGCTGCAGACAAGTATTGGCTGCCATGATTCATAATAGGCATATTGGCATCCCACTTAATGTAGGCTATATCTGGATATTTAGTAAGTAAATTGTCTACTACACCGAAAACAAAGTCTTGTACTTTTGGATTTGAGAGATCGAGCACCAGCTGGGTACCGCCACGGCCCAGAACAGCATCTCGCTTAGGAGCCTTGATTACCCAATCAGGATGCTTCTCATAGAGCATACTGGTAGTATTGGTCATTTCCGGTTCGATCCAGATACCAAACTTTACCTGGTTTTTCCTGGCATCGCTCAGCAAGCCTTCAATGCCATTAGGAAGTTTCTTGGTATCAACCACCCAGTCACCGAGTGCACAGTTATCAGTAACACGAGGATATTTGGTTCCGAACCATCCATCATCCATTACGAAGAGTTCACCACCCATACTATGGATATCAGCCATCATCTGGTCCATTCCCTTTTGGTTGATGTCGAAATAAACACCTTCCCAAGAGTTGAGCAAGATATCACGCTCCTTATCTCCATGTGCCAAGATATATTTGCGTCCCCATTTATGGAAGTTTCTACTTGCACCGCTCAAACCCTGTGTTGAATAGGTCAAAGCGAGTGCAGGAGTTTTGAAAGTCTCACCTTTCTTAAGATGATATTCAGAGTTCTGTTCATTAATACCGGCAAAGAAATAATGATATTCGGTATCATCGGTAACCGTCTTCAGCTTATAGTTACCGCTATAAACCAAGGCTGCACCAATAACATTACCCGCATTTTCCTGTCCTTTACCATCGAGCGAGAACATGACTTCTGCATGATCGGTATGCGAATTGCGGGTACCATCATTGTTTCGAATTACAAATTCTCCTGGCTGCAGTTTTTCATGACTCAACTGTCCCTCTGCTGCCCAAGTACCGGAAAGATGACTCATCCAAACATCTCCACGACGGATAGGAAGCATAGCCGATGCAAAGGTAGTCAGGGTTACAGTACCCTTTTCACCATTCAGAATCTCGGTCCATGCCTCAATCATATCAACATCATTGTATGCACGATACTTCAAATCTACCTTTATATTATATACAGGATCTTTCAGATGAACGGTCGTAACAGAAGCTTTTCCTTCGTTCTTCACATCACAGCCCGTAGCCACGAGTGCAGTTGAAAGATTGCCATCACTATGACGCATGGCAAGCGCTGCTTCAGCTGGAGTATTCAGTCCGTAAGCCGGATAAGCATCCATACGGCCATCAGTAGCGACCTTCAGATTCTGCAAATCGTTAGGATTCAACTTAGTACCGAAATAGAGATACTGGGCAGGCTTTCCATTCTCAACATCGAGAATGAGCGACATACCCTTTGTATTTACAGATACTTTTTCTGCCATCGCCGGAAGTGCGACAGTCATCAATATAAGTGCAATTGATTTTAACTTCATATTACCTTTCTAAGTTATTAGTTGCGTTTATAGTTTCTATTTTGTGAGAGATGATTTCTCATTTTCACATCGCAAAATTATAAAAAAATCCAATACACTCCAATACTTTTTTGATTTATTTTTCGAAGAAAGCAGAAAAGGACAAACAATCAGCAAATAAAGCAAAGAAAACACTCCCGAAATCGAAAGAATTCCTAAAAGATAGTCCACTTTAAGAAATTCTTAGTATCTTTGCAATGTTATAGCTGATAACGATTTAGGTATAGTGGCTTGAATGCCCTATTTCTCAAAATCAGCAGAATGTGTAACGAAAAGATATATAGAGATATGAAACTAAAGATACATTTCAGTCATAAAGAAGAACTTTGGAACTCATGGTCGCATGCAGGAGGTATCCTGATGGGCTTTGTCGTGGGAGCCATCTTCTTATATTGGTGTTTTACGATGCATAACGGATGGGCTACGGCGGGAGTTATCCTCTATCTGTTCGGTATGCTGATGTCTTACATCGCCTCAACGGTTTACCATGCCGTTTCTGCCTGGAGCAAATGGAAGGAGCGACTGCGCAAATGGGACCATGCCGCCATCTACTGGCATATTGCCGGTTCTTACTCGCCAATCACGCTCATTGCGATGCGAGACCAGGGATATTGGGGATGGAGCCTTTTTATCTTTATCTGGGCTTGCGCCATTGCCGGAACCATCATGAGTTTTGCCAGACTCAAGGATCACAGCAACCTGGAGACCATCTGCTTTGTAGGTATGGGATTGTCGGTACTGGTTGCCTTCAAACCTTTGATAGACTCCGTATCCACCGCCACAGTCTGGTGGATTATTGCCGAAGGTGTCTGCTACATTACGGGCGCCGTATTCTACAGTATCAACAAGAAGAAATACATGCATTCCGTGTTCCATTTCTTCGTTTTGGCTGGTAGTATCTGCCACATCATTGCAGTTTGGGATATTCTCATGAAATATATCTAAACGACTCAATAAAAAGCATCAAGGCATCGGGAAGTTTTTGCTTTCCGATGCCTTTGTTTTTTTATAAAGTTCTATATTACAAGACATTCATCCAAATCATACTCTTCTTATAATATAATAAGGTGGAATTGTTAACAATACGTTAAAGTATGAAAATAATTGCACAAAAGTTTGGAACTTATCGCAGAAAAGCATACCTTTGCAGTGTTCTATTGAAGTAGTACACTAAAACATTAAAGATTATGATACAGATTAAAGACATTGATTTCAGATACCCAGGTAGCAAGCACCTTGTATTTAGAGATTTCTCTTTGGAACTCAAGGAGAACAACATTTATGGCTTGCTTGGCAAGAACGGTACAGGCAAGAGCACCCTGCTCTATCTTATCAGCGGATTGCTCCGCCAGCAACAAGGAACCGTTCTCGTGGATGGCATTTCGGCACAAGATCGCAAAGCCGAGATGCTGAAGGACATCTTCATGGTGCCCGAAGAGTTTGAACTGCCCAACGTTTCCCTCGCCACCTACGTGAAGATGAACCAGGGGTTCTATCCTAACTTCTCGCAGGAAGTGCTGGACCGTTGCCTCAAGGATTTTGATTTACCACTCTCTCTCAAGTTGAACGAACTCTCGATGGGACAGAAGAAGAAGGTATTCATGAGTTTCGCACTCGCCACGGGTACCCGCTTTCTTCTGATGGACGAGCCAACCAATGGTCTCGACATCCCATCGAAGAGCCAGTTCCGTAAGGTCATCGCCAATAACATGACGGAAGACCGCACCCTCATCATCTCTACTCATCAGGTGCACGATGTAGAGTCGTTGCTCGACCACATCATTATCATGAACCAGAGCCAGCTTCTGCTCGACGCTTCGGTTTCAGACATCTGCGAGAAATACACCTTCGAGTACCGCAACCCACAGGAAATGGACGACACCGTGCTCTACGCCGAGCCAACCCTGCAGGGCAATGCTGCCATCTGCAAGCGTCAGGAGGGAAAACAGGAAACACAGATGAACCTGGAGTTGCTCTTCAATGCAGTAATTAATGGAAAATTAAACGATTAAAAATTAGACGATTATGAAAAAGAATTTCGATTTACATAGATTAAGCATGGTACTTCGTTGGGATATTCTCACCAACTGGCAGCGTCATCTTGGAGCTACAGCAGGTCTCACCATCAGCATTTCCATCTATTGTGTATTGCGACTTTTTAGCATGAGATATTGGCTTAACTCAACCGATGTAGAACAGGCTGGTCATCAATACCAGGTAAGTGTTTGCATGTTCTTTTCTATAATAGCATTCATCGCGTTCTACGTCTTGGCAAGTTGTATATTCAATAACATGAAGACTAAATTGCAAAGAGAGAGTTTCCTGATGCTTCCTGCTTGTAATCTAGAGAAGTTTGTGGCCCGATTACTCATGACGAGTATCGGTGTTTTGGTTCAACTTTTTGCTGCAGTAATCTTGGCCGATGTTATACAGTTCATCTTTAGTTTCATCATCACTCCAGATTTTCATATCAGCATCACCTGGGCTGTGCTCAGCCATATTATTCCCACAATTCACCCTTTCGACAACGACTGGCAGAAATGGATTACCCTCTATTCATTCATACTATTTTCCCATTCTTTCGCAACACTTGGCGGAACATTCTATCGCAAGCTGCCTGTATTGCTAACAGCTTGCACGGGCATTCTTCTTAGTATGATTTTGGGATACATAATCAACAAATTAGGAGAAGCTGGAGTTTTTGATTTCTTCAGTCATATTAACTTCAGCAATGGTTCCACAGCTGACTATTGTATAACAATTACAGCATTCTTTGTTTTCCTGGCTTTGGCTGCCTTCAACTATTGGGCATCCTACAAGCTCTTCACCCGTATGCAGGTTATCTGCAACAAGTGGATTAACATCTAAGAATTAAAATTTGAAGATTATGAATTTCAGTAATGATAAAGCAATATATGTACAGATAGCCGAGCGATTGAGCGATGAGATTCTGGCGGGCAAGTACAAGGAAGACGAACGAATACCGAGCGTCAGGGAATACGCCGTGCTGCTGGAGGTAAATGCCAACACAGCCGTGAAGGCATACGACCTGCTTGCCACCGACGAGATTATCTACAACAAGCGAGGCCTGGGCTACTTTGTTTCCGCAGGAGCCAAGAAGCAGATTAAGAAAACCCGCAAAAAGGAGTTTATGAAAGAAAGACTCCCGGAACTCGCCCGACAAATGCAGCTTCTCGACATCTCCATCGACGAAGTGAAGGAAGAGTTGGAGAAGAATCTCAAAAAAGTGAAGATATAAAGAAGAATCTCAAAAAGATAAAGATATGATGACACTATTCATCCTCAAATATATATTTATAGCTTCTGTTTTTGCCTTATATATAATAAGGTGTATGTAATAACGTTTTAAAAAAAGAGTTACGCTTGCAACTTTCTGAAAGTTGCAAGCGTCTAATGGTTTAAATTGATATCCATAAAACGAAAGTAATATGTCATTAATTCATCTAAAAGACGTCAACAAGACCTACCAGGGTGCTCAGCCACTCCATGTACTGAAGGGCATCGACCTCGACATCGAACGTGGCGAGTTCGTCAGCATCATGGGTGCTTCCGGCTCGGGAAAATCCACCTTATTAAATATATTGGGTATTCTCGACAACTACGATACGGGCGAATACCGACTCAATGATGTGCTCATCAAAGACCTCTCGGAAACCCGTGCTGCCGAATACCGCAACAAGATGATTGGCTTCATCTTCCAGTCGTTCAACCTCATCTCGTTCAAGACAGCGGTGGAAAACGTGGAGCTTCCACTCTTCTACCAGGGCGTGAGCCGCAAGAAGCGCCACGAACTGGCGATGGAATATCTAGAAAAACTGGGCTTGAAGCAATGGGCCAACCATTATCCTAACGAGATGTCGGGAGGACAGAAGCAGCGTGTAGCCATCGCCCGTGCCCTCATCACCAAACCCGAAATCATCCTTGCCGATGAACCTACCGGAGCTCTCGACTCCAAAACGAGCGTGGAAGTGATGGACCTGCTGAAGGAACTGCACCAGAAAGAGGGAATGACCATCGTGGTGGTAACCCACGAAAGCGGTGTAGCCAACGAGACCGATAAGGTTATCCATATCAAGGACGGACTCATCGGAAGCATCGAAGACAACAGAGACCATCATCTCGTATCAAAAGACTACGTTAAGTAAGAAGAGAATGAGAGAATTAATCAAAGAAATATGGAGCACGTCGAAGCGCAACAAGCTCCGCACTTCGCTCACGGGATTTGCCGTTGCCTGGGGTATCTTCATGCTGATATTCCTGCTGGGCGCCGGCAACGGACTGATTAATGCCCAGTTGCAGCAAAGTACCCGATTCCTAGCCAACTCCATGCGAGTATTCCCGGGCGAAACCTCCAAGGCTTACAAGGGACTGAAGGAAGGCAGAAGCATCACGCTCAACGACAAGGACATCCTCATCAGCAACCAGACCTACGGCCAGTACGTGGATGATGTGGGTGGAAGACTGGAACAATATAACGTGAACATCAACTATGGCGATAATTATGTGGCAAGCCAGTCATTGGTGGGTGTGGCTCCTACACATCCCAAAATCGACAAGACGGAGCTGATTGCCGGACGATTCATCAACGAAATCGATATGAAGGAGCAGCGCAAGAATGTGGTGCTGAGCCGAAGCCAGGCCAAGGAACTCTGCAAAGACTACCGTTCGCTGGTGGGCAAGAACGTAAAGATCAGCAACCTCAACTTCCAGGTGGTGGGAATCTACAAGGATGATGAATCGCGCAACAATACCGAAGCCTTCATCGCCTACTCCACCATAAAGACCATCTACGCCAAGGGCGATGATGCGGGAAGTCTGGAGTTTACCATCAAGAATCTGAAGACCAGGGAGGACAATAAGCAGTTTGAAAAGAACTACCGCGCCAGCATCAACAATAACCATCAGGCAGCACCTGATGACGAGCGAACCATCTGGCTCTGGAACCGATACATGGACAATATCCAGATGAACCAGGGAATCGCCATCATGCAGACGGCACTCTGGATAGTAGGTCTGTTCACCCTGCTGAGCGGCATCGTGGGCGTAAGCAACATCATGCTCATCACCGTGAAGGAGCGAACCCGAGAGTTTGGTGTAAGAAAAGCCATCGGCGCCAAACCTTGGTCGATACTGAAGCTCATCATCACCGAGAGCATCATCATCACCTCGTTCTTCGGCTACATCGGAATGGTCTGCGGCGTGGCGGCAAACGAAATCATGGATGCAACCATCGGCCACACCACCGTAGATACCGGACTGTTTAAAGCCGCCATGTTTGTGAACCCTACGGTGGGCCTCGGCACCTGCATCGGCGCCACCATCACCATCGTCATCGCAGGCACCATCGCCGGACTCATCCCAGCCATCAAGGCTGCAAGAATCCGACCGATAGAGGCGCTGAGAGCAGAGTAATGCAAAATGTTGAATGTTAAGTGTTGAATGTTGAATTCATTCTTGCTTACACCTTATTATATATATAGAATAGGCTATGCGATTAGATTTAGATACATATAAAGAGATTCTCGACACCATCACGAGGAACAAGAGCCGCAGTCTGCTTACGGGCTTCGGCGTGTTCTGGGGCGTGTTTATGCTCATCGCCCTGATGGGTGGCGGACAGGGACTGAAGGAGATGCTGCAAAACAACTTCACAGGCTTTGCCACCAACACCGCCATCATCTGGGCGCAAAACACCACCAAACCCTACAAGGGATTCAACAAGGGGCGCTCCTGGCAGATGGAAGAGAAAGACCTGGACAGATTGCGCCATCAGGTGCCCGAACTCGATGTCATTACCCCGCTGCTCTTCGGCGGCAACAAGTCGGTGGTGTTTGGAGACAAAAAATTCAGCGGCAGCACCCAGGGCGTAAATCCTGCCTACGCCCAAGTTTCTGCGCCACAGATGTTTTACGGCAGATACATCAACGAGATGGATGTGCGCCAGCAGCGCAAGGTTTGCGTCATCGGCAAACAGATTTACAAGAATCTCTTTCCTGGCGGCGGTGATCCGTGCGGCAAGAGCGTAAGAGTAGATTCTACCTATTATATGGTGATAGGCGTAGATTACCGTTCGGGCAACGGCATCAATTTCGGCGGTCGTGCCGATGAAACCATCACCCTGCCCCAATCGGTTTTGCGCAGCGCTTATAACCGGGGTAAGGCGGTTGACATCATAGCCACCACCGGCAAACCGGGCGTAGTAATGAGCAGCATTGCCCAACGGATGAGAGAAACCGTAGCAAGAGCCCACAGCATAGACCCTACGGACGAAAAGGGCATTATGGTATTCAATACCGAAGTTCTCTTCCAGATGCTCGACAACCTGTTCAAAGGTGTCAACTTCCTCATCTGGCTGGTAGGCATCGGTACCCTTCTCGCCGGCGCCATCGGAGTTTCCAACATCATGATGGTAACGGTAAAGGAACGAACCACCGAGATAGGCATCCGCCGAGCCATCGGAGCCACGCCTAAGATGATTCTCTCGCAAATCATCTCCGAGAGTATTCTCCTCACCCTGGTAGCCGGCATGAGCGGCATTCTCTTCGGTGTTGCCATCCTGCAGATGCTGGAAGTAGGAAGTACCACGGATGGTATTCTTACCGCCCACTTCCAGGTAGATTTCTGGACGGCCATCTCTTCAGCCATCCTCATCTGCATTCTCGGAGGCCTAGCCGGACTCGCCCCTGCATGGCGAGCCATGAGTATCAAACCGGTAGATGCGATGAGAGACGAATAGGAGTGAAGAACGAAGAGTGAAGAGTGAAGAATTCACTTGTCCTCTAAATGATAACTCCTGATAAATGATAACTCTTGATAATAATAATATTAACGAAATAAGAATGAAAGACGAAAGTAAAGCAATTGAATTCTTCACTCTTCGTTCTTCACTCTTCACTTAAACTTACGATATGAAAAAGTATTCAAAGTTGATTGTTGCGGCGATAGTCGCCTTGATTTTCATCGGAACCTTCGTGTTCCTTTATGAGAAATCGCAGCCTAAGCCTGTGGAGTATACTGAGTTTACTCCTAAGATGGCTGATGTTTTGAAAACTACCGTCATCACGGGTAAGATTGAGCCTCGCAACGAGGTGAGCGTAAAGCCTCAGATTAGCGGTATCATCACAGAGATTTGCAAAGAAGCGGGTGATTATGTTCAGGCGGGCGAGGTTATCGCCAAGGTAAAGGTGATTCCGGATATGGGACAGCTCAGTTCGGCTCAGGCACGTGTGCGCCTTGCAGAAATCAACCTGAAACAGGCACAGGTGGATTATGGTCGCGAGGAACAGCTCTTCAAAAAACAGCTGGTCAGCGCCGATGAGTTTGATAAGGTAAAGCAGGCTATGAAACAGGCACACGAGGAGGTAACGGCTGCCGAAGATGCTCTCCAGGTGGTGCGTGATGGTGTAAGCAAGAGCAATGCCAGCGCTTCTTCCACCCTCATCCGTTCTACCATCTCGGGCATTATCCTAGATATTCCGGTCAAGGTGGGTAACTCGGTGATTCTTGCCAACACTTTCAACGATGGTACTACCATCGCCAGTGTGGCCAACATGAACGACCTCATCTTCCGTGGCAATATAGATGAAACCGAAGTGGGAAGTCTCGTTACGGGAATGCCGATGAAGATTACCATCGGAGCCTTGCAGAACCTCAACTTCGAGGCTAACCTGGAATATATCTCTCCTAAGGCAGTAGAAAACAATGGTGCCAACCAGTTTGAGGTAAAAGCAGCCATCCGTTCTACCAAGGGAGGCAAAATCCGTTCAGGCTACAGCGCCAATGCCGAGATTGTACTGGCAAAGGCTACCCATGTACTCACCGTTCCGGAGAGTGCCATCGAGTTTAGCGGCGATTCTACCTTTGTATATATCATAAAAGGTAGCGGCGAGAAGAAGACTTATGAGCGCAAACAGGTAACTACCGGTTTGAGCGATGGAGTAAATATTGAAATCAAGAAGGGTCTGGGCCTCAAGGACAAGGTTCGCGGTCCTCAGGTAATAGCAGAAAATAAGGATGATGACGAATAGTCATCATCCTTATTCTTTTTTATAGGCATCAGATAACTTAGATGTTATCCTTTTCGATATCCTTGAAGTAACGGTAAGTACCCACCTTCAGTTCATCGCAGGCAATCTCATCACAAACGATGATGCCATGCTGGTGCTGCTGCAGAGCGCTGATGGTCCAAGCCTGAGTAACAGGACCTTCGATGGCAGCCTGCAGGGCGCGGGCCTTGTTATGACCGTTGCAGAGAATCATTACCTCTCGGGCAGCCATCACGGTACCCACACCTACGGTCAGAGCCAGACTAGGTACCTTCTCAGGATCATTATCGAAGAAACGGGAGTTGGCAATCTTGGTGTCTGTAGTGAGCGTCTTTACTCGTGTGCGGGAGGTAAGAGAAGAGAATGGCTCGTTGAAAGCGATATGGCCATCAGGACCGATACCACCGATAAAGAGGTCGATGCCACCCGCTTCTTCTATCATCTGCTCATAATGACGGCACTCCTCTTCCAGATTCTCGGCATTACCGTTCAGAATATGAATATTCTCCTTAGGACAGTCGATATGATTGAAGAGATTGGTAGCCATGAAAGAGTGATAGCTCTCAGGATGGGATTCCGGCAAACCTACATATTCATCCATATTGAAGGTGATGACATGCTTGAACGAAACCTTGCCTTCTTTTACCGCCTTTACAAGATTGGCATACATGCCCTGAGGTGAAGAACCGGTTGGCAAACCCAGAACAAAAGGACGTTCAGCAGTTGGTTGAAATCTGTTAATTGTTTCAACTACATGATCAGCTGCCCACTTTGACAACTTCTCATAATCTTTTTCGATAATAACACGCATAATCTATTTCTTATTGTTTAGTTGTAAAATTCAGAAAACAAAAGTAATAAAAATCTGTTTCATTACCGCTAAAAGATGGAAAAAATTATATTTTTTTACAGTTTGCGGTATCTACTTCTTCATAGCCCTCCTGCTCTACATATTCATCGAAACCGATGCTGATATCGGCGCCATTCTGCTCGAAGAGACGCAGTAATTTCTGCTGCATATCGGGTGCGATGAGGATGGCGCCGCGCTTCGCCTTGCAATAGGTGCTTTCGCTGATATAGGGCGAAAAGTGCCAGAAATGAGGCGTATTGGCAGAAGGTATCGTGCCGAACATGCGGCGGAATCCGCGTGCCATGCGTATAATCTTCTTCTGAAGCCGATAGGCGCAGCCCTGCTCGCTGCAGGCTATATGGTCCGGGTTCAGAATACTGAACACCTTCTCCGACTTACGCAACTTCTGATAACGCTCAAAACGAGCACAAAGGTGATGTACCGGGCACGCCTCCTTGAGACATACCGTATCAATGGAATGGATTGAAATATAGTTCATGTTCTTTATTTTTTAAGTTGGATAAATAATTTTTTCTTCGAAAGATTGAGGGGCTGTTATCGGCAAATAGCCAACTGGCAAACCACAGACAGCCAACTAGCCGCTATGAGAACAGTGGGCTGTTCTAGTCAGACAGCTATCGGAAAAGCCTGAGAAAGAATTTTAAGAGAGGAACTGCGAAAAACTCTTCACTCTTCACCTAACCCTCGGAAATACCGATAAACAGAGGGGATTCGAGGGGTGAAGAGTTGTTTCTCACTCTTCACCCACTCTTCACCACTCTTCACCCATCTGCCGCTTAGCTATATTTTCAGATTCTTACAAGCAGATAGGCCTGACCCTTCTTGGTATGCTTCATCTTGCACCCCAGGAGTTTGAGCGACTGACCTATGCGAATCTTAGTACTCAGATTACTGATCAGCATCGGAAATCTTTCGTGCAGAACCTCGAAAACATCCGAACAGATGAGCCATTCGCCCGTTTCATTATCCTCGGGAACACGGAAGCAGCTCTTCAGCATCGATTCAAAATCATCTACCTTGAAGAAAGGAAGATTGCACTTCTGGATGCGATCCACCTCGGCATTGGTAAACCAGTAAGGCGTCTTCTTATGGCAAAGCTCATACATAACTTGTGCATAGAGCTGGTCATAAATGATGGGTGAATCGTTGTCGATATATTCACCTGCCGGAATGTGCAGACAGACGAAGCGGCGGCTACCCGTAGGGTCGCAGAGCGGATGCTCATCATTGGTGGTTGCCAGGAAGGAAGCGTAGCGCGGACGGTCATCCTGACTCTTGCCGAAGATAGGGCGCCCGTTCACCTTTACCTTCGAAAGCATCTGCTTCAGCTTGCCCTGCTGCGATGGTCCCATATTCGCAAACTCATCTATGTTGACAAAGAGATTATGAGTGAGCGCCATCTCGGAGTCAAACTTATTGGCAAAGTTGATGTGGTCGAGGAAATACTGTCGCAGATGATCCGGCAGCAGGCGATAGGCAAAGGTACTCTTGCCGCAACCCTGCTTGCCGATAAGCACAGGAGTGGTTTCGTTGCCATGAAACATATCCATCTGCAACCAGTGGGCAACAGCCGAACGGAGCCAGGTGGCGCACCATCCCAACTGTTCACTTGTAAGCCCCGGAATCCTGCCAAAGAGTTCAGCCACATGGTTCTTACCATCCCATTCCGGCAGGTTCTCGAGATATTCCCTGATAGGGTCAAACTCCGGAACCTCTTCGGAACGTACGAACTCCTCAATATCCTGTCGGGGCGACTTCTTACCTCCCACACCCAACCGCTTGGCGTGACGAACGATGGAATTGAAAGCCTCCGGAGTCAGCACCTTCCAGGTTGAGTCAGAAGATTCCTCCTCTTCCCCACCGGTTTCCGGTTCCTCTTCTACGGGCTCCTCAGTTTCGTCCTCATTCTTTGAGAGAGTGAAATACTCGGTTTTACCACTTAGCACATTTCTACGGAAGAGATAATACTCATCGAGAAAACTCTCAACAAGAGAGAGTGCTGAAATTTCGTTTGTCATCTTATCTGATGACGATAAAGGTGTAATTTTGTTCATTGTTTTAAATTTATAATGTTAATACTAATCATCTTTTAGCCCTTATATATAATAAGGTGAAGAGTGGTGAAGAGTGGGTGAAGAGTTGTCTCTGACTCTTCACCTCTCGAACCCCCTCTGTTTATGGGCATTTCCGGGCTTCAGGTGAAGAGTGAAGAGTTTCAGCTCATTCATGGCTCAGCATTTCGCCGCTCTTTCGTTTTCGATTGCAAAGTTAATACTTCCCTTCACCGATTCCAAATTTTCCCCGCCACCTTCCCGCTACTTTTCTGAAATCAGGGAAGAAACAAGGGGGCTACGGGGAAAAGTATGGGGAATTTCTCCAAAATCCTTGTCTTAATCTGGATAATTTGCTTCGAATTCGCTCATTTGTGTAGAAGATAATTTGCCTAAATAGTGACAACAATTAATACTTTGTAATTTGGGTGTATAACGTACTTTCTGCTTCAATTTAGCTAAGAGTCTAAATTGAAACCAATAAAAAAAGTACACAACAAAGTTTTCTAAGAGATCAAGGATTGAAAAACAATTTAAAGAATAGAACTTTTAGCAAACATGTTACACGAATTGAGACACCTTAGCCGTAATTTTGCAGCCGAAATAAAAAATAATTGTATTATGACATTAAAAGAATTACTCGACTCGCTTTCGTTCGACGAAATTGCACCATACCTTATAAGGCATTATCATACAATTATGCGCCAGGAGATTTTTTTGTGGATCTGCTTCCTAAAATATTTTGTCCCAGACTTGACAATACTCTTGGTAAAGAAATAAGAATAGCTGTGGCTTATTACGAATAAAAAAAATGACTTCAAACAATATTGAAGAGTATAAAACGTTTTCCATATAAAAAGATTCAAAATATGACTGCATTGGAGAAATATATTTGGATAGTAAGAACACTCTATAACAAAGGAGATAGAGGGTTGTCGCTGAAAGAACTCAACGACAAGTGGATACATGACGAGAACATCAGCAATGGAGAGCCTTTGCCACGGCAAACCTTCGACCGATGGAAAGGAAACATTCTGATGATACTCGGCGTGAACATTGAATGCCGGTTAAAAGGTGGTTACCGGTATTACATCTCCAATCCAGAATGTTTGAGTGAAGGTGGGCTGGTCCGTTGGCTACTGGATACGTATTCTACAGCAAATACCTTGTCGCAAAGCATTCAGTTGAAAGACAGAATACTTGTTGAAGAAATACCATCCAACCGTAACTACTTGACAAACATCATAGAGGCGATGAAGAACAACCATGTGGTGAAACTGACATACAGAAGTTTTATACATGGCACTTTTCACACGTTTTCCGCCAAGCCTTATTGCCTGAAGATGTTCCAGAAAAGATGGTATCTGCTGGCAAGGAACCTGGATGATAACTGTCTGCGTATCTATGGGCTTGACCGTTTGGAAAATTTTGAGGAAACCAAAGAGCATTTCACGATGCCCAAGAATTTTGATGCAAACACCTATTTTTCCTCATTCTATGGAATAGTAACAGACGAGACCATCCCATTGCAACGCATTGTGGTTCGGGCAAATAGGCAACATCAGCATTATCTTCGTTCTCTGCCATTGCATCCTACGCAGAAAGAGATATTCACCTGCAAGGACTACGCAGACTTCGAACTGACATTGCGACCTACCTATGATTTCATCATGGAACTGTTACATTTTGGAAATATGATAGAGGTATTGGAACCACAATCCCTACGACAGACCATGAAAGGTTGGGTAAGTGACTTGTGGGAGTTATATGAAAACGACTAACAAAATCTAGATTATGGAAAGATTTGATATTAACAAAGAGCTCAAAAACTTAGAAGGACTGTCTGTCAGAGCTAAATGCTCTGCATTGGATGACCTATGCTGTACACTAAGAGAAGCCATATCAGATATCAGTAATGCCAAAAATGAGATTTTGGAAGAATACGAGCGTTCTCGCCGAAAGAAATTCATCGATGAGATCAATTCGGAGATTAAAGCAAACTTCGATGGCAGAATACCCTACGTGGACAATTACGGATATCAAGTTAGCTACGATGGGATTACCACGTATATCAACTTCTCATGTATAGAAGGAGAATGGTATATCTATTTTACTATATTGGAAGGTAGCCTGAAGCCTGTAAAAGAACTTGTCAAAAGAATGGGAGGTGATTCCGAATCCCTGGAGCTACGTGTTTCAGAAGAAAACCTTGTTTGGAAATTCCTGTACGCTTTATACTCTACAGATGACTATACCCGAAAAGAAGTTATCTTCAAGTTCGGTGACCAGGCTAATACTGTCAATTCAGAAAACTGGAAAACAATACCATTAGAAACCATGGATTCAAGAACAGATTGGGTTGTAATTCTGACTGATGACGCAGAAGCTTATCTCAATGAAATAAATGCGATAGTCACAAAAATGAAGCATCCCAAGACTTGCTTTGTGATAGATTTGCATCCATGTGCCAATTACAAGCATTTACAGAAACTATGGGACAATTATATCATGACAGACAAGGAATCTGTAGGAGTACTTCTTAATTTTATACATCATCACTTGGTGAATCCAAGTAGGATAACTTTCTTCATACAAGATTTCAGAGAATACAGCGTTCCATATCCACTTGTGAGAGCTGGCTCTACTGAAATCGGGAAGAAAGTCACAATTGATTCTAACGCAAAAGCTATATATTATGGTCTATGCTTCGAACTGAATTGTGAATTTGCAGATTCTTACATGAATACGTTTAATGAAAATTTAGACGAAATGGGTGAAGATATTGGTTTGCAGTGGTCTATCCAAAACTCTACAGACAATGTTGTAGAGGTTCTATACTTGTACGAACCAAAAGTTTAATTATAAAACATATTAATTATGAACAATTTAACAAAACAACTGGCTAACTTATATGAGCCAAAGTGGAAGGAATTGAAACAACAGTTGGATGCTAAAGGCATCAAGGTGCAATCACCTTTTATGCTGGGTGTAGCATTGGAACGTAACAACCAAGGAGGTTATGTTGACGAGAGTTGGTGGACTGATGCCGACTTGAAGGTCATGGTGTTCGGGCAGGAACCTCTCAATTGGCCTATGCCAATATTGGATGATGGCTCCCAAGTACAGTCTGATGATTTCGTAGAACTATACCAACGTTTTTATTCTGACAACTATAAAGGGGAATATTTCCTTACAGATTCTGACAACCACTTGGCTAAGAATAAGTTCTTCAGCATGGGATTCAATGGTATCATGTCGGGTATCAAAGACTTCGTTCTCGGCGAACAGTATTCCGACAAGAAAGTAGCATACCTTTGGAACAACATTTCAAAGTTGTCTGTAGGTGGACGCAAGGGTGTTGATTCTGGCATTCATGATTTGGAGATAGAATACTTCCATGTCATCCCTCAGGAGATAGAGATATTGAAGCCTGATGTTCTCATCTTCTTGACTGGTCCAGGCCAAAACACCTATTACAGCTACATCCAAGATAACTTCAACGTAAAGGGTTCGCCAATTCCTTTGGCAGGAAATGATATTGACGCAGTGGCAAAACTTGATATTGAAGGCATCAGCCTTGCTTACAAGACCTATCATCCTACAGCGACCAAGGATGGAGATAGAGGCATCACAGATGCCGAGAAGTGGAAGTATTATCATGCCATCTTGGATGACATAAAGGAACATATACAAGATTTTTTCTAAAAGACAAATAGGTAAACTTATGGGAATTGCGACATTTAATAGCATATTGCACCATATGCGGAATAGAAACGCTGATAGTACGGATGATGACATCTTTGACGATGAACTCCATAATACTATACGTAGGCTGAATTTTGCTGAAGAACAGGATGAAGCCAAGACTCTCCTGTCCGACCTTCGGTCTATGGCAGAAAAACAAAAAATCTGCCTTGTTGAGTATGTGCTTTTGGATTTTGTCATGGGGAAAGGGTGCACGGAATGTTCGAAGACCATTTGTGAAGATGCTTTTGGCAAGCATCCTACGTTTGCCGACATGATGCGCCATCCTTGGTTCAAGCACCTGATGAGTCATCCTGTAGCAACAGAGCCCTACAGTCCGCTTCCTCCTATAGTACGTAATGATGCCTACTATTGGCATAGCTTCCATTTTCCTCTATTCTACTATCTTCAGGAAGGTAACAGTTTGGCTTTGGAAGTATTGGATTATCTTGCGACAAAAGGCGACATTCCTTCCATGGAACGTGTGTCACTTTACTACTTCGATAAATGCCAATTTTCCAAGGCATTTCTTTTATTTAAAGCATTGCATGAGAAAATGCAGACAACCGAATGGTATGATTGGACGATTAAGCAAGAAATCACCTACAAACTCGCTCATCTATATACCTATGGAGAAGGTGTAGAGCAAAATCTCGACAAAGGGGCTCAATACTACAAAGAGCTTGAAAATGGCTACAACTGGGGAAACAGAGCCCAATACCAGTTGGGAAGGATGGCTGAGCAAAGGCATAACTACCTGGAGGCGATGTATTACTATCGTAAAAATATAGATTGTAGCGAGTATGGCAAGTACAGCTTCTACAGGGGAGATAAGCCGAAAGACTTGTTTCCTCTTAGATTAGAGATTGCTTTTAGACAGATGAAGAAGAAGCTCAACCCTATAGTTGACTGTCTGACACTTGCGACTTGCCAAAAATGTAACGACATGGTTCTTCAGTTGAAGGTCATGATGAATGCAATAGTCACAATTGAATGGGGTGATGGTGAAACTGAATCAGTAAAATGGAAAGTAGACGACTGGGGAGAGGTAAAGCATTCCTATCAATCGCCAGGCTATTACTATATTACCATAAAAACAGACGAGGAGAACGTATTGACGGGATTCCATATTGTTTCTCACAAGGCAATATGCTCAATAGATGTTTCCGGCTGCAAGGGATTGACGCATCTATTGTGTCCAAATCAAATGTTGAAACAAATGTCTTTAAGCAAGACTGAATATCTCTCTGTGCTTGATGTACATGGAAATAGGCTGCAAAGAATCAACCTCAGAAAGAATCCGTTGCTTACAATCGTTGATTGTTCTAACAATCCGTTGCAAAAGATAGAAGCAGTGAAGCATCCTCCATTCAGTTTAATGTGCATAAGAAAAACAAGGCTGGGAACTAAAGCAAAAAGGAGATTTCATGAAATCGTTCGTTTGAATGCAGGTCGATTATTGAGTGAGGGCTTTGTTAACCAATTGACAGAGCCGCTTTTGCCTACGTTGCTGTTTTATATAAAGAACAGCACTTGGGAAGATGTCTTGGCATGCTTGCAACAGGAAAACGAAGATTCAAAGGTAAATAATAACTTCACGGTATTGCATAGAGTCTATGCCTTGCTTAAAGCATATCGTCACGTCACTCCGTGCCCATACAAAAATGGTTTTATGGGGGCGTCAGGAACATGTGTCGTTATTGCGCATAAGTTTAAATCCAAAAGAACGGGGCAAATAGTAGAATGTGAGACTTCCGAAGAAGAGTTCTATTTGTATGAACGCCCTTGGAGCATGATTCTTGGAACACCAGTAAAAGCATGGGACAATCGCCTGCCTTTCATGATGCTTCCACAACATCCAAATGCCTACTATGCAGCCATGTGCTTATATAATATGGTGGACAATAACACTGAAATGAAGAAACATAAAATTCCTAAGATCACTTATGGAAAAGAAAGTTGCTAAAATAATTTTTCTTGACTTTGATGGTGTTCTGAATACAGAATACCATCAAAGACAATTACAGTTTGAAGGAAAAATATGGCAAGACAAGCACGGTGCCAGCTTTGATCCTGAAGCCGTAAAACAGCTGCAAGCCATAGTCGATAAGACTCATGCAGACATAGTAATAGAATCCTCATGGAAATATCTTGGCTTGGAGACTATGCAAGAAACCAGGGGGACAGGTCTGCTCCACTTGCCAACTATTAAATTTTCAAAAGCCATTGTCCTACGTTGGTTGGGCGCAAGACAAAGGCTTTATCTGGAAAGGCGGATTAGGAGGGATTCCTCTTCAATGCAAAATATACTTTCTGTTTAATTTGGCTACTTTTTATTGCAAGCATTGCAATAATTCTAATTTACACTCGTTATTATAGTAAGAAAGTACAAACTTTGTTGCTTAAATAATGTACTTTATGTAATCACAATAAAGCGATATAAAAAGATGAAACAAACCGATAAAAATATAAAAGAGATACGAATATACCATAGCCTTTGGAAGAATATTCTTCTGACTGTTGGTTGTTTCGCTTTTGCTGCAGGTGGATATTTCATACTCCATGATGCTAATACCTCATGGCCAACAAAAGTATTTGGCGGTATAGGAAGCATGGTGTTTTTTGGTTGTGGCGGAATGCTTATGTTTATGATGACTTTGTATAACATAACTACTCATATACCATTTTTGATAATCCATGACGATAGGCTTGACATTTACGAACAGCGCAAGAGAACATATCGAACAATCTATTTTAAAGATGTGGAGCAATTTCGCCTAATTAGTATATATTCTAACAACTACATAGCCATTGATTATTGTACAAAACCTTTGATGCATAAGATGGAAAATGCTTCATGTCTAACCCAACGTATGATGAAATTTAATGTGTCTGTATCAGGAGCAATAGAAAGCATCCTCGTGCAGAATCTGACAATGAGGGGTAAGGAAATATGCAATACTTTGAACAATCGAATGAAAATATGGAGGTCAAACTGCAATGAATGAAGAAAAAGATGAAATAGAATTCAGCTACGAAGTCTTCGACCGACAGCTCGACAACTTCTGCCGAATGCTCAGCATTCTGGTAGATGCATGGGAAGATTACAGTCCGCAGGAACTTACCTTCGATATCCGTTCGCTCTGCACCAAAGCCACCCGGCTCTGCTATATGGCAGAGAAAGATATGGTGCTGCAACACAACGACATAGCCAAGCAGCGAAAGGAGCAAAACGAAACCCACGAAGTAAGCATCAGCATCATCGTAATGCAGAAGTTTACACCCCTGATGGCACATATCATGGAAGACATGAAAAAGGGAAAACAGATAGAAGGAAAACGGATAAAAGTGGCACCGCTGGATATGACCCGCATCCTGCCGAAACTCAACGAATTTTTCGAAACCGATGAACTGGGCAAAGGAAGTACTATCGATGTAAACGAAGTAACCAAACTCCAGAAAGAACTGTTACGCCAGGTAAAACCCACTCATATCCCCGGCGTAAAACCCGTAGAGCGCCTCTGGAATCTCTTCCAGCTATACAGCATGGCATGTTATCTGATGCTCCACTTCCGCCAGCTGAGCCATTTCACCAACCTCGCCATGAGCGAAGAGCAGACCACCCGCCTCTTCGAAATGTCGCTACAGGAATATCAGGAAGAACCAAAGGGCATCAGCGACATAGACCGATACTTTACAACCCTGGAATATGACAACAACGGAAAGCAGCTCTCCGTCAGCCAATTGCTGGAAGTAAGAAAAACGCTAAAAGACGAGGTACCGGAAAATCTGCGCCTCGACTTTATGAAATATATAAGAGACACCCAACTGCTGGGCGCCCAGCTTGCCCACGTCAATTTTACAGCACAAGAATATCTCAAGCTGGTATCAGCCACCGTAAAATGGCACATCATCGAGCAGGAAATCTACGATTTGGAACATCCCGAAGGCATTCCGGAAACCCTTCCCAACGAGGTTTTCTACAAAGTAAAAGACGGCAAATACATCGACATGCAGAATCTGAAGACTCAGATAGCCAATATGTTGAAATTTGTTACCCGCAAGAACCATTGGTTCTGCGTATGGTGTGTATTGAATCACAACTGCATGCTTCAGGACAACCAGAACTTCGAAGCCTTTGCCACCCAGATGATGACTCCCGAATGGTTTGGCGACATCGACGATTATCTCCATTTCTCGGGTGACAATCTCCGCGACTACCGCCGTTATTTCTCAGAGATAGATTATCCGCAATGGGATGAAAAGAAGTTTAAGGAAATCAAGGACCTTTACAACATGACGAAATGGTCAGACAAGCTCCTCAGCAAGTTCCAGCATCTCTGCATCACGATGAATGGTGTGTTTGATAAGAAAAGCCTCTGATTCAGGCTTATTTTATGCATAAAAACAGCTTTTAAATACCTGATTTACAAAATAATATTAAAAGTTCACAAGTTTGTGGTCCACAACCTTGTGAACTTTCATTTTTTTGCTTATCTTTGCATCCGTAATCAAGCAAAAAAGAGAAACCGTAAAGAACTATTCTTCTTATGTACAACAGTTGGCATGGAACGTGATGGCTGAGACCGAGAAAGAGGAAACGAAGAAATAGTAGCCCCTGTTTATCCCTTCTTGCCGATGATTCTGTATTAAATAAAAAGACCAAAACACGCAGATAATCTGCGCTAACGTGCTTTTTTCATATCATTAGCGCAGATTATCCGCGAATAATTTGCGCTAATGGGTATTTTTTTATATCTTTGCGCAGAAAATAACGAAAGATATGGAACAGAGACTGATAGGAAGAGAAGCAGAACTCAAACTGCTCAATGAATATATAAACTCCAATAGATCAGAGTTTATCGCCGTCTATGGAAGACGACGTGTAGGCAAGACTTTTCTCATCAGAAAAGCCGTAGAGGATCATTTTGCCTTCTTCATGACAGGAATGAATGGAGTTGCCAAAGGCGAACAGCTTGTCAACTTCAGCATTTCCCTGCAAAAATATACCCACTCCACCACTCTGCAGACATTCAAGAGCTGGCTGCTGGCATTCTATGCCCTGTCACAATACATAGAAACACTTCCGGAAGGCAAGAAAGTAATATTCATCGATGAATTACCATGGATGGATACCGCCAAATCGGGATTCATACCTGCACTGGAAAACTTCTGGAACAGCTGGGCTGTACTGCGCAACGACATCAAACTCATCGTTTGCGGATCCGCCACCTCCTGGATGATCAACAACCTGATTCGCAACCGTGGTGGCTTGCACAACCGACTGACCCATCATCTGATTGTAAAACCATTCACCCTGCACGAATGTGAAGAATACTTCAAGGCTTACCACTTCGGCTACAGCCGAAAACAGATAGCAGAATGCTATATGGTTATGGGAGGAATACCTTATTATCTGTCTATGATGGATAAATCGAAAAGTCTGGCACAGAACATCGACCAGCTGTTTTTCGCAGACAATGCAGAACTGAAAGATGAGTTCAACGACTTATACAGAGCTTTGTTTAAGAAATCAGCCGACCATATCGCCGTGGTTACTGCCCTTGCTACCAAAGGAATGGGTATGACCCGACAGGAACTGGTCAAGGCATCGGGAGGAAAAGATAATGGAGCCTTCTCTACTGTACTGGAAGAATTGGAACAATGCGGATTCATCCGTCTGTATGAACCATTCAGTACAGCCAATAAGATGACTTCCGACATTCGCCAAAAGCGAAATACCTTATTCCAGTTAGTTGATTTCTATACGCTCTTCTACTTCCGTTTCATCAAGCACAACAAGTATCAGGATTCCAGTTTCTGGTCATCCTCCCAAAACAGTCAGCTATACCATACTTGGGCTGGCTTGTCTTTCGAGATGCTTTGTCTAAACCATATAGACAAAATCAAGCACGCCCTGGGAATTTCGGGAGTACAGACCTTGGTTTGCTCATGGCGAAGCAGCAATACAGAAAAGGGAACTCAAATAGACTTGCTGATAGACCGGAAAGATGAAACCATCAATATCTGTGAGATGAAATTCTACAAGAGCGAATTCGAAATCAGCAAGGAATATGAGGAGAAGTTGCTGGAGAAACTGCGTATCTTCACAGAAGAGACTAAGACTTCCAAATCGCTTCTCCTTACATTGATTACTTCTTTCGGATTGAAGCAGAACAAACATAGCGACATCGTACAGAAACAGATTACGATGGATGAATTGTTTATTTAAACGCCAGGCGTCAAAAAAAAGACACATTTAAATACCTGATTTACAAAATAATATTAAAAGTTCACAAGTTTGTGGTCCACAACCTTGTGAACTTTATTTTTATCCGAATATTGCAGATACGGAATATAATGGATAATTGGCAAGCCAATCCTGCTCTCTATAAGGTGACATGGATAGGCGCATACCTTTCAATCCCTGATTGCGCTCTACAAACACCCTCAAACTCTTAGCCTGCAAATTCTCCTCAGCCTTTACTTCTATCGGAATGATTTTTTCTTCATCCTGCACTAGAAAATCTATTTCACCACGTGAATTTTCTGCCGACCAATAATAGATAGACAAGGAAGATTTCTCCTTAAGCTGCTGCAGGACATACTGCTCTGTCAGCGCCCCCTTAAAATCTGAAAACAGCACATTTCCTTCCAGCAAGCTTTGGGCAGGAATATTGCTCATGGCACCCATCAGTCCGACATCAGACAGGAATAACTTGAAAGCAGAAAAATCCTCGTATGCAGCCAATGGCAACAGGGCTTTCTTACAACGGTTTACCTTATAGATCAACCCTGCATCTTTCAGCCATTCGATAGCGAGTTCAAAATCCTTTGCTCTGGCTCCTTCCTTTACGGCACCATAGATGAATTTCTTGTTTTCCTTGGCAAGCTGGGATGGGATGGATTTCCATACCATTCGGATACGTGGAACTTCTATGGCCGGAGCATGTTTGGAAAAATCACGCTCATACGCTTCAAGGATTCCTTTTTGAATGCTTCTGACTTCAGACAGATTTCCCTCGCTGGCAAAAGACTGTACTACAGCCGGCATTCCCCCGACCAGATAATACTGTCGCAGGCATTCCTCAAATTTATTCCGGAACATGGTTATCATATTCCAATCCTTTGACATCAGCAGTTCTACCATACGGCTTTCACCGATTGCATCCAGGAATTCAAAGAATGTGAGGGGATATAAATGCATGAAATCTACCTTACCTACAGGAAAAGAGTCATTCTGATGCATCGCAATTCCGAGCAATGAACCTGCAGCTACGACATGATATTGAGGTGCTTTTTCTGCAAAATACTTTAATGCGGTGATACCCCTGGGTGCTTCTTGTATCTCATCAAGGATAATAAGCGTATTTTCATCAATAGAAACTCCTGTACTCCATTGTATGCTATTGATAATACGGGGAATATCAAAGTCATGTGCAAAAACTTCCCGGAGCATTTCATTGTCTTCGAAGTTTACATACGCACTACGGGTATAGGCCTCTTTGGCAAATTCCTGCATCAGCCAGGTTTTGCCAACCTGGCGGGCTCCAAGCATAATCAACGGCTTTCGGTCGTTGCTTGCTTTCCATTGATATAGGTATTTGATGGCATTTCTCTTCATAACTATCTGATTATTTGATATTTCTGAATGCAAAGATACATTTTTTATTTCAAAGAGCACAAAAAGTCGTCCTTAAAAATGTATAAAACTACAAAAAGTCGTCCTTAAAAGTGTAGAAAGTCACAAAAAGTCGTCCTTAAAAGTGTATTTTGATAAAGTATATCAAACATATAACAAACAGAATGTTTTTTCCATAACCAATCTCTATATCGACCTTTACTACATCCCCACTTACTCTTCCATATCGAAAAAAATATAATTTTTATTCAATACAACGATTATATTGAATATTTTTATTACCTTTGCGATGTAGAAAAGGAAGAGCCGGCAGGCTCCTAACCACATACCGGTGAAGAGTGGTGAAGAGTGGGTGAAGAGTGAACAAAAACTCTTCACCACGCCAAATGCCTTGTTTATAGGCATTTACAAAGGAAAGGTGAAGAGTGAAGAGTTTCTGGCTCTTCGCCGTAATACAAAATATAAGGAATGATGGACATTAAAGGTATTTATCATGCTGACGCCAATCGCTATAGCGATGCAGAAGCGCTCTACAAGAGATGCGGCAAGAGTGGTATCTTGCTGCCTAAAATAAGTTTGGGATTCTGGCACAACTTCGGAGAGGTTGATTCTTACGAAAGAAGTCGTGCCATCACTCACTATGCCTTCGACCATGGTATCACCCACTTCGACCTGGCTAACAACTATGGACCTCCATACGGAAGTGCGGAAGAAACGATGGGCAGACTGATGAAAGATGATTTCAAACCCTATCGCGATGAACTCTTTATCTCAACCAAAGCAGGTTATGATATGTGGGAAGGTCCTTACGGCAACTGGGGTTCACGTAAGTATCTGATGGCCAGTCTGAATCAGAGTCTCAAGAGAATGAATCTCGAGTATGTTGACCTCTTCTACAGCCACCGCTACGATCCGAACACACCGCTCGAAGAAACCCTTCAAGCCATGGTAGACATTGTGAAGCAAGGCAAAGCTCTTTATCTCGGCATCAGCCGCTGGCCACTGGAAGCCCTGAAGTTTGCTGACCAATATCTGAAGGAGCGCGACTGTCCGCTGCTCATTTTCCAGGACAGACTCAACATGCTCGACCATGCGCCACAAGAGAATGGAACCTTAGATTATTGCGCAGAAAACGGCATCGGTTTCATCTCGTTCTCACCTCTGGCACAGGGACTTCTCACCGACCGATATCTCAACGGAATACCGGCAGACAGCCGTATGGCAAAAGAGCATTTTCTGAAACACTCTGCTCTAACTCCAGAACTGCTGGAACAGCTCAAGAAATGGAACGCAGAAGCAGGAGAAAGAGACGAAACACTCGCCGAAATGGCACTTGCCTGGATATTGCAGCAGAAAGGTGTAACCAGCGTATTGGTAGGAGCCAGCTCTACCGCCCAACTGGAAAAGAACATGAAGTGTGTGCATGCTAAGACATTAAATTCATAAAAAACTTGCATTTTATTTTGTTATGTGCCAAAATAAATGTAATTTTGCACCTTGAATAGGGTTATACCTTATTATATTTAAGAAAAGAAACATAATTATTAGATAAAACAATGGAATACAACTTCAGAGAAATCGAGAAGAAATGGCACCAGAAATGGGTCGAGAACAAGACCTACAAGGTGACAGAGGATGAAAACAAGAAGAAATTCTATGTGCTCAACATGTTCCCTTATCCATCAGGAGCTGGTTTGCACGTAGGTCACCCACTTGGTTATATCGCTAGCGATATCTATGCACGCTACAAGCGTTTGAACGGATTTAACGTACTGAACCCTATGGGTTACGATGCCTACGGATTGCCTGCTGAGCAGTATGCTATCCAGACAGGTCAGCACCCAGAGGTTACTACCGTAGCCAACATCAACCGCTATCGTGAGCAGCTCGACAAAATCGGCTTCTCTTTCGACTGGGACCGTGAGGTTCGTACCTGCGACCCTAAGTATTACCATTGGACTCAGTGGGCTTTCCAGAAGATGTTCAACTCATTCTTCTGCAACGGCTGCCAGAAGGCTCAGCCTATCGAGAAGCTCATCAAGCGCTTCGAGGAGAAGGGTTCTGCTGACTTGAACGTGGCTCAGAATGAGCAGATTGACTTCACTGCCGAGGAGTGGAACAGCTACGACGACGTGAAGAAGCAGCAGATTCTGATGAACTACCGCATCGCTTACCTCGGTGAAACGATGGTAAACTGGTGCCCAGGCTTGGGTACTGTGCTTGCCAACGACGAGGTAGTAAACGGCGTAAGTGAGCGTGGCGGTTATCCTGTTATCCAGAAGAAGATGCAGCAGTGGTGTTTGAGAACATCTGCTTACTCTCAGCGTCTGCTCGATGGTTTGGAGACCATCCAGTGGAGCGATAGTATCAAGGAAACACAGAAGAACTGGATTGGCCGTTCTGAGGGTACAGAGGTAGTATTCTCTGTAAAGGACAGCGACGTGAAGTTTACCATCTTCACCACCCGTGCCGATACTATGTTTGGTGTAACCTTCATGGTTCTGGCTCCAGAGAGCGAATATGTTCAGCAGGTAACTACTGCCGAGCAGAAGGAAGAGGTAGAGAAGTATCTCGACTACGTGAAGAAGCGTACCGAGCTTGACCGTATGGCTAACCACAGCGTAACCGGTGTATTCTCAGGAAGTTATGCCATCAATCCATTCACCGGCGAGGCAATCCCTGTATGGATTTCAGAATATGTATTGGCTGGATATGGTACAGGTGCCATCATGGCTGTGCCAGCTCACGATAGCCGTGACTACGCCTTTGCCAAGCACTTCAACCTGCCTATCATTCCTCTTATCGAGGGTGCTGATGTTTCAGAAGAGAGCTTCGATGCCAAGGAAGGTATCGTAACCAACTCACCTGTAGCAGGCAAGAGCAGCATGGATGGCTTCTCTCTGAACGGACTCACCGTGAAGGAGGCTATCGCAGCTACCAAGAAGTTTGTTACTGAGAAGGGCATCGGCCGAGTAAAGGTAAACTATCGTCTCCGCGACGCCATCTTCTCCCGTCAGCGCTACTGGGGTGAGCCATTCCCAGTATATTACAAGGACGGAATGCCACAGATGGTTCCAGAGGAATGCCTGCCACTCGAATTGCCTGAGATTGAGACCTATAAGCCAACAGAAACTGGCGAGCCACCATTGGGTCGCGCTAAGAAGTGGGCTTGGGATGCTGAGAAGAAAGAGGTGGTTGACAAGAGTCTCGTAGATAACAAGACCGTATTCCCACTGGAGCTCAACACCATGCCAGGTTTCGCAGGTTCTTCTGCTTACTACCTGCGCTATATGGATCCTCACAACGATGAGGCACTCGTAAGCAAGGAGGCTGATGAGTACTGGCAGAATGTGGATCTCTACGTTGGTGGTTGCGAGCATGCTACCGGTCACCTGATCTACTCTCGTTTCTGGAACAAGTTCCTCTTCGACCTCGGCGTAAGCTGCAAGGAAGAGCCATTCCAGAAGCTGGTGAACCAGGGTATGATTCAGGGTCGCTCTAACTTCGTTTACCGCATCAACAGCGATGACCACGACAAGGCTCCTGTATTCGTAAGTTTGAATCTGAAGAAGGATTACGACGTAACTCCTATCCACGTAGATGTAAACATCGTAAGCAACGATGTATTGGATATCGAGGCATTCAAGGCTTGGCGCCCTGAGTATCAGAACGCTGAGTTCATCCTGGAGGATGGAAAGTACATCTGCGGATGGGCCATCGAGAAGATGTCTAAGAGTATGTTCAACGTGGTGAATCCAGATATGATTGTCGAGAAGTATGGTGCTGATACCCTACGTCTCTACGAAATGTTCCTGGGTCCTGTAGAGGCAAGCAAGCCTTGGGATACCAACGGTATCGACGGTTGCCACCGCTTCCTGAAGAAGTTCTGGGGTCTGTTCTACGAGAACCGTACAGACAACTTCTTGCCATGCGACGAGGCAGCGAAGCCAGAGAGCCTGAAGAGCGTTCACAAGCTCATCAAGAAGGTAAGCGAGGATATCGAGAAGTTCTCTTACAACACTTCTATCTCAGCCTTCATGATTGCCGTGAACGAACTCGGTCAGCAGAAGTGCCACAACAAGGAACTCCTGACAGATCTCGTCATCCTCATCGCTCCATTCGCTCCACACATCGCAGAAGAGTTGTGGGCAGCACTTGGCGAGCAAGGCAGCGTTTGCGATGCAGCATGGCCAAAGTATGATGAGCAGTATCTGAAAGAGAACGATATGCAGCTCACTATTTCCTTCAATGGTAAAGCTCGTTTCCAGATGACTTTCCCTGTGGATACTCCTAACGAGGAAATCCAGAAGCAGGTATTGGCAGACGAGAAGAGCCAGAAGTACTTGGAAGGATTCAACGTGTTGAAGGTGATCATCGTACCAAAGAAGATCGTCAACGTTGTGTTGAAAAAGTAATTTATAGATAACAAGAAGTTAAGGAGTTAAGGAGTAAAAGGAGTTAAGACAATTGGTATTTCCTATCAATAGAAGATATACGAATACTAAAGCTATTGTCTTAACTTCTTAACTCCCTTTAACTCCTTAACTACTTTAAAAATACAAGGAAAATATTATGCAAATAGCAATCAGTCAAACAATTAAGAATGAGTGCAAGGATTATTTCTACATCACCCTTGGACTCTTGCTTTACACATTTGGATGGACCATTTTCCTGCTTCCATACCAGATAGTAACGGGTGGCGTAACGGGTATCGCAGCCGTGATTTACTACGGCACGGGGATACCTATCTATTTGTCTTATTTTCTCATTAATGCCGCCTTGCTGCTTGCCGCGCTGAAGATTCTGGGATTCAAGTTCATGGTGAAGACCATCTACGCCATCATCATGCTCTCCGTGTTCCTGGCGCTGGCGCAAGACTGGATGATAGGTGAAGATGGCAAGATGGTGCAGATATTGGGAGAGGGACAGGACTTCATGTCGCTCATCATCGGCTGTCTGTTTACGGGTTTATCACTCGCCATCGTCTTTCTGCATAATGGAAGTACAGGTGGAACGGATATCATTGCTGCCATCGTCAACAAATATCACAACATCTCGCTGGGCCGTGTGCTTATCTTCGTGGATCTCCTTATCGTGGGCAGTTCATTCTTCGTCTTCAATGCAAAACCAGAGTTTACCGCGATAGACGCTGTTAGAAAGGTAGTATTCGGTCTCTGTACAATGGTGATAGAAAACCTGGTACTCGACTATGTGATGAATGCCAAACGAGAGAGTGTACAGTTTATGATATTCAGCAAGAAATATCAGGAGATAGCCAATGCCATCGGTATGCAGATGGATCATGGCGTAACCATTCTCGATGGCCACGGCTGGTACACGGGCAACGAGATGAAGGTGCTCTGTATCCTAGCAAAGAAGAACGAGAGCGTCACCATCTTCCGTATCGTCAAGATTATCGACCCAAATGCCTTTGTCAGCCAGAGTGCCGTCATCGGTGTGTATGGCGAGGGATTTGATGAGATGAAGGTGAAAATCAAAGATAAAGACATTAAAACAATTAAAAGTTAAAAGTTCATAGCGGCTTCGCCGTATAGCAAGAAGCACTATTGCAAGAATGCCCTATAAACTATTAACTATAAATTATAAACTTATGAAAAGGATAGTTTTTGCAACAAATAACCAGCATAAACTCCAGGAGATTCGCGACATCCTGGGCAGCGACTACGAAGTAGTATCGCTGAAGGAGATAGGATGCGATGTGGATATTCCTGAAACAGGTAACACATTGGAAGAGAATGCCTTACAGAAGGCGCAGTATGTTTATGACCATTACCACGTAAGTTGCTTTGCCGATGATACCGGTCTGGAGGTAGAGGCACTGGATGGTGCCCCTGGCGTTCACAGTGCCCGCTATGCCGAGGGTACCGACCACGACAGTGAGGCTAACATGGCTAAGCTGTTGAGAGAACTGGATGGCAAGGAAAACCGCCAGGCCCGCTTCCGCACCGTCATCTGCTACATCGAAAAGCAGGATGTATGTCCTTGCGGCTGCACCAGCATCAAGAAAATCCACCAGTTCGAGGGTATCGTAAACGGCCATATCGCCACCGAGAAACATGGTACCGAAGGCTTCGGCTACGACCCAATCTTCGTTCCGGAAGGATATGACCAGAGTTTTGCTGAGCTGGGTGAGGAAATCAAGAACGGCATCAGTCACAGAGCCAGAGCCGTGGCTAAATTGGTAGAGTATTTGAAAAAGAAATAAGATTTATTCTTGTTCAATACAGAATAGAATAACATTATAACAAAGAAAAGGCATCATGATCAGGACACTCAATTCCCTGCGATTCATTCTTATCCTAATGATTGTGATTTCGCATTCCACCCTACCCATATCCCAAGATTTAATCAATTACTTGGGCGAGTTTCCTGTTGCCATTTTCTTTGTTATCAGTGGTTTTGTACTCTCTTTAAGCAAAGGAGAAAAACTACAGAAAGAAGTATTGGGAAACAGAAATTTTTTCCTTTCCCGTATCATCAAACTCTATCCTCTGCATATTCTGATTCTCGCCATTCTCATATTAATGGATTGGCGATTAGGGCGTATATTACCATGGTATCAGATTCTATCCCATTCGCTGTTGATACAAACCTGGTATCCGGCACATGACTTTACGGCTCATCTCAATGAAGCTACATGGTTTATTTCTGATCTTATCTTCTTCTATCTTATATTTAAGTATTTATACGCTTGGATTATGCGACATTCCTGGTTATACTTATTAGCAACAATAAGTATATATATGGCAGTTTATATCAGTATCTCGCTCTGTGCACAAGCAGATTATTCAGCCGGCTACATTTATACCCACCCATTATTCAGAATGATAGATTTCATGATAGGTATCCTTTTATATAAAGTATGCAGATCAGAAAAAGGTAAAAAAATAGCAGATAAGATAACAAACTCAACTTCTTTCTGGCAAGTAAACCTATCGGATATGGGAGTGGTATTGCTGTTTATCGCAATGTATTTCCTATCAATCCATTACAATCCGAACATTCGCTGTGCCATTATTTATTGGATACCATCAGCCATAACCGTGTTCTATTTTACAGCAAGAGATCAAGGTAAAGGTTGTTTTATTAGGATATTCCATCATAAACTCTTGCTATGGCTAGGCAGCATCAGTTTTGAAATATTTCTCTGTCATAATCTATGCTTTCGCATCATACAGAGTATATTTCTTAAACGATATGGAGAAGGAAATCCACATCAAGAATTCCAATTCATCCTATCCCTCGCTTTTATTATCCTCACAGCATGGATAGCAAAGAAAGCCATCGTTTTACCCATCCAGCATCAACTTCAAAAATATCTATAAGTATCTGTTTATAAAAACAATAAATAGTTATATTTGCAGTTAATATAGTATTAGGCTTTTAAATAATAGCCAATGAAGACTATAACAATATTATTATATTCAGAACTTTATGAAGAAAACTTGTATACTTATCATAGTATTCCTATTTTCATACCTATCGAAGTTATCTGCTCAGATAGGTACATGGACTATGTATCGCAGTTATTATAATATTACAGAAATAGCTCCTGCTAAAGAAACTGCTTTTGCATTGGCATCAGGTAGTTTATTTTCATATAATATCAAAGATGGTAATATAAAAACATATGACAAATCAAACTATTTATCAGACGTAGATATCAGTCATATCAGATATAATCCTACATGCAAAAAGCTAATTATCACATATAGCAATTCTAATATAGATTTGCTTGGGTTAGATTGTAATGTTGACAATATCTCTGACTCCTATCAGTATTCTACGACAGGTAATAAAAATATCAACCATATATACTGTTATGGACAATATGCCTATCTTTCTACAGGTATAGGAATTATCAAAATAAATGTAAAAGATGGAAGTATCAGCAATAGTTATCTTTTAGGTTTCGAAGTTAACTATTCATATATAGACGGCGATTATCTCTATGCAGCATCAGCGAGTGCAGGATTATTTCGTGGAAAACTGACAGATAATCTGCTAGACAAAAGAAATTGGATCAGAACAGGGGATTATATAAACGTTACGGAAGATTATCTAAACGTATACGACTCAAACTCTAAATACTGGTGGACAACAACATCAGATGGTAAACTGACCTATTATACCATAGATGCAAACCAGGAACGCCAATATAAAACAGAAGGCGTACGTCCTGACGGACCTACATCAAACAGGTTCCACAAATTATATTTAAATAATGGTACTATATATGCAGTACCAGGAAGTTGGTCACAAGAAGGTAATTATAACAATCCTGGTGAAGTACATGTATGGAATGGTGATACCTGGAGTGAATTCGAACAGCCTACAAGTCAAATGATAGGTCATAATTACATAGACCTTCTCTGTCTGGATTTTGATCCTAAAAAAGAAGGTCATGTTATGGTTGGTGCAAAAAGTGGACTATATGAATTTCAAGATCAGAAGTTTGTAAAGAGTTACAATCGTAACAATTCTCCATTACAGTCTTGCGTAAATAGCGACGATTATCTACTGATAACAGGTATAAAATATGACAAAGAAGGTAACCTGTGGGTACTGAACAGTTCTTCAGATATAAATATCGATTATCCAATATGGAAATATACACAGAATAGTGATGAATGGACAGCATTCACTCATAATGAAATAACTGATGTATATAATGGAAATATGATTAACTTCTTTGATGTAAGTTATGACAATAGACTATGGTTTATCAACAACTGGTGGGAAAGTTGTAAACTCTATGCATTTGATCCAACTACGGATCAAATCACTCAGTATGGTCCCAACTTCATTAACGAGGATAAAACTGCCCTCAATCCAAGATTTGTACTTTGTGCCACAGAAGATAAAGTTGGTAATATCTGGTTAGGAACAACATTAGGCCCTATCTATCTTTCAAAAATGAACGTAGAAAATGAATCCAGTGAATTTACCCAACATAAAATACCACGTAATGATGGTACAAATTATGCTGACTATTTACTCTCTAATGTAGAAGTAAGATGTATAGCCGTAGATGCAGGTAACAGAAAATGGATGGGTACCACTAATAATGGAGTATATGTTATCAGCGATGATTGTAATACAGAAGTGAAACACTTTACTACTGAGAATTCTCCATTACCATCCAATTTAATAAAAGACATCATCATCATGCCTAATGGTTTGGTTTATTTTGCAACAGATCAGGGATTATGCTCATATATGAGTGATGTTACAGCAACAAACGAAGAAATGACAAAGGATAATGTCTACGCTTATCCTAACCCTGTAAAACCTGATTATACAGGCAGTATTAATATTGTAGGACTAAGCTTTCATGCAGATATTAAGATAGTATCTGTAAATGGTACACTTGTAAACCAAGGTAAAAGTACCGGTGGAAGTTATAGCTGGGATGGTTGCGACCTGAAGGGTAGAAAAGTAGCAAGTGGAATATATATGGTAGAAACTGCTACAGAAGAAGGAGAGAAAGGAACAGTTTGTAAAATAGCCATCATACGATGATAACAGTTTGTATAGCCACCTTTAATGGTGAGAAATATATCAGAGAGCAGTTGAATTCTATCTTATTTCAGCTGTCTCTCCAAGATGAAGTCATCGTTTCTGACGATGGCTCCATTGATGATACAATTTCTATTATCAAGAGTTTTAACGATAACAGAATAAAAATCATAGATGGTGTCCATCGTCACTCACCAACTCTCAATTTTGAAAATGCATTGAAGGAAGCCAAAGGTGACTATATATTTCTAGCAGATCAAGACGATGTTTGGAAAGATGATAAAGTGAAAAACTGTCTGAAATGGCTACAACATTACGACTGCATCATCAGCGATGCAGAAGTAACAGATGATAATCTGAATATTACATCACCATCGCTCTATCAATTAATGAACATAAAAAGTGGAAGAGTATATAATATCCTCTATAAAAACGGATATACAGGGTGTTGCATGGCATTTACAAGACGAGTAAAAGATGCAGCATTACCTTTTCCTAAAGATATTCCCATGCATGATATCTGGATAGGAAATGTGGCAGCCTTTCTATATAAGGTAAAATTCATAGATGATAAACTTATCTATTTCCGCCGTCATTCCTTAACCATCTCTTGTAATGGAAAAGGAAGTAGATTTTCATTATACAAACGATTGATGTTCAGAGTATCTATAGTAAAGAATATTATTTTACTTATACACAAAATAAAAGGATTAACAACTCATTAAACATGAATATAGTATATATCATAGAAGACTATTCTGAGAATGGAGGCGTAGAAAAAATCGTTTCTATGAAAGCTAATACATTCTATCAAGAATATCATCATCAGGTTACTGTTATTTCTGTATATGAAGATAAACGGAAACACCAGAATATATTAGACGAAGGTATCCGGCTGATTCATCTTCATGTTCCTTTTGCCAAGAAGACAAGAAATAAAGTATATAAGTTATTAAGCAGAATAATTACATTATTATTAGCAGCTTACAGATTAAATAAAACAATAAAACAGATTAATCCCGACGTAGTTTTCTTTACAACTACATTGGGAGCGTTGTTATTACCTCTTTGTCATACCAAGGCTAGAAGAATATACGAATCACATTTGGCACGTTCATTCAATCCTTTTCACTCACTATTCGGATTAATGGAAAGAAAAGCTGATGCCATAGTTTGTCTGACTCATGACGATGCTAAAGAATTTCAATCGGCAAAGAATGTATACGTTATCCCCAACTTTATCAACATACCTCACCAAAAGGTAAAAGACTACAGTTGCAAAAAAGCTATTGCTGTAGGAAGATTAGAACAACAGAAAGGTTTTGACAGATTGATTAGCTGTTGGAAAGATGTAGCTAAACAATATCCCGACTGGCAACTCGATATTTATGGAACCGGCTCACTTTACCATATATTACAAGAGCAAATTACAAGTTTAGGATTGGAAAAACAGGTAAAATTGTGTGGCAGAGGAGAAAATATGATGGAAATATATCCTAACTATAGTTTACACGTAATGTCTTCACATTATGAAGGTCAAGGTATTGTAATGTTAGAAGCTCAAGCATGTGGTTTACCTTCTGTTACTTTCGACTTTAAATATGGAGCTAACGAAATTATTAGAGATGAAATAAATGGTATTATCGTAAGACAAAATGATAATGAAGCTTTTATCAAAGCCATTTGCAAGATGATAAATTCAGAATCACTACGCCATAATCTGGGAATGAAAGCTCAAACCATGGCTATTCAATATTCTAAATTTAACATCTTTCAAAAATGGCTAGAACTATTGAGATGTTATACTTAATTGTACATCGATTGTGAAACAGAATCTAATGGTACAAAAGAAGGACTCAATAGATCATATTTGTCCCGATAATAAGGTGTATTAAGTTGGGATATGTGAAATACTACATTACAGATTTCATCAGTACGGAATGAACGATGAAGTGCTTTTTTGATATTATTTATAATGAGAGTGTAAATTAAACTGTGTCAAGCTACAATAAAAGTAGTTTAACACAGTTTTTATATTATGGACAACTTAGAAATTGA
>ERZ791731.230-NODE-230-length-35608-cov-4.06801_pt1 | contig 35608 bp, 34 predicted proteins | sample MGYA00509954_ERZ791731 | MGnify/ENA primary metagenome ERZ791731 (study PRJEB30046, sample SAMN00715134) | human gut metagenome | study: EMG produced TPA metagenomics assembly of the A metagenome-wide association study of gut microbiota in type 2...
ATAAATCGCCTTTTCCAGCGACCGCAATGGCAACTTTGACCTCTTTATCATGCCTGCCACTGGCGGAACGGCTAAGAGGCTGACTTATCATTCAGCATCGGAAATTCCGTCTGCTTTTACTCCCGATGGAAAGTATGTGCTTTTTTCCGCTTCTATTCAAGACCCGGCAGCCAGTGCATTGTTTCCTACCGGAGCTATGACGGAATTGTATAAAGTTCCTGTTGACGGCGGACGTACCGAACAAGTCCTGGGCACTCCTGCCGAATGGGCCTGCTTCGACAAAACAGGAAAGAACTTCCTTTATCAAGACCGGAAAGGCTTTGAAGACGAATGGAGAAAACACCATACTTCATCTATCACAAGAGATGTCTGGCTGTATGATACCCAAACCGGAAAGCATACAAACCTGACCAATCGGGGTGGGGAAGACCGTAACCCTGTTTATGCTCCCGATGGAAATACTGTTTATTTTTTGAGTGAACGCAATGGCGGTTCGTTCAACGTTTACTCTTTCCCGTTGGATACTCCGCAGGAAGTGAAAGCAGTTACTACCTTCAAGACTCATCCGGTACGTTTCCTGTCTGTCAGCGATAAGGGTACACTTTGCTATACTTATGATGGGGAGCTTTATACGCAAGAGGTAAATGCCCGTCCCCAAAAAGTAAAAGTAGAACTTGTCCGGGATAACGAAGAACAGCTTGCCACACTCAAATTCTCTCAGGGAGCAACTTCAGCTTCTGTATCTCCCGATGGAAAGCAGGTTGCTTTCATCGTGCGTGGTGATGTATTTGTTACTTCTACCGACTATGCGACGACCAAGCAAATCACGAATACTCCTGCCAAAGAAGCTGCCGTCTCCTTTGCTCCGGATAACCGTACATTGGTTTATGCCAGTGAACGAACCGGAAACTGGCAACTATACACTGCCAAAATAACCCGTAAAGAAGACCCCAACTTCCCCAACGCTACCTTGATTGAAGAAGAAGTATTACTTCCTTCCAAAACCGTAGAACGTGCATATCCGAAATATTCACCGGACGGAAAGGAACTGGCTTTTATTGAAGACCGCAACCGATTGATGGTGCTTGACTTGAAAACGAAAAAAGTACGTCAGGTGACAGATGGTTCTACATGGTATAACACCGGTGGTGGCTTTGACTATGAATGGTCGCCTGACGGTAAATGGTTCACTCTTGAATTTATAGGAAATCGCCATGACCCCTATTCGGATATAGGTATAGTCAGCGCGCAGGGAGGGACAATTACCAATCTGACGAATAGCGGATATATCAGTGGTTCTCCGCTTTGGGTACTCGACGGCAATGCTATTCTTTTTCAGACAGAACGTTATGGTATGCGTGCACATGCTTCCTGGGGTTCACAGCAGGATGTCATGCTGGTATTCTTGAATCAAGATGCTTACGACCGCTATCGCCTGAGCAAAGAAGATTTTGAATTGCTCAAAGAATTTGAGAAAGAACAGAAGAAAGCTAAAGAGAAAGATAAGGATAAAAATAAAAACAAGAAGTCTGATAAAGACAAAGACGCTGAAAAGGACTCTGGTGAAACGGATAAAGATAAGGACGATACAAAGGATATTGTCGTAGAACTCAACGGTATCGAAGACCGCATCGTCCGTCTTACTCCCAACTCTTCCGACTTGGGCAGTGCCATACTTTCCAAAGATGGAGAGAACCTTTATTATTTCTCTGCTTTTGAAGGCGGCTACGACCTTTGGAAGATGAACCTTCGTGAAAAAGATACAAAACGTCTGCATAAACTGAATTCCGGTTGGGCATCATTGATGCTAGACAAGAAAGGGGATATATTCTTGCTGGGAAATAGAAATATGCAGAAGATGGATGCCAAATCGGATGCTTTGAAACCAATCAGCTATCAGGCCGAGATGAGAATGGAACTGGCTGCCGAACGTGAAGCCATGTTCGACCATGTCTACAAGCAACATCAGAAACGCTTTTATAACGTCAATATGCACGGAGTAAACTGGGATGCCATGACTGCCGCTTACCGCAAATTCCTTCCTCACATTGATAATAACTATGACTTCGCTGAATTATTAAGTGAATGGCTGGGCGAGTTGAACGTCTCTCATACAGGAGGACGCTATTCTCCGCGAGGTAAGGGGGATGTGACGTCTAATCTCGGTTTATTGTTCGACTGGAATTATCAGGGCAAAGGTATGCAAATCTCAGAAGTCGTGGAGAAGGGGCCGTTCGACCACTCCCGTACCAAAGTAAAAGCCGGCTGCATTATCGAAAAGATAAACGGTGAAGAACTGGCTCCCGATAATGACATTACTTACCTGCTGAATAACAAAGCCGGAAAGAAAACCTTGGTTTCACTTTACAATCCGGAAAGCAAAGAACGTTGGGAAGAAGTGGTGATGCCTGTCACAAGCGGACAACTGAACGGATTGCTGTACAAACGTTGGGTAAAACAACGTGCCGCCGATGTTGAGAAATGGTCGAACGGACGCCTTGGATATGTCCATATTCAATCTATGGGCGACGGTAGTTTCCGTACAGTTTACTCTGATATTTTGGGTAAATACAACAACTGTGACGGAATAGTAATAGATACCCGTTTCAACGGTGGTGGTCGTCTGCATGAAGATATCGAGATACTTTTCAGCGGTCAGAAATACTTTACGCAGGTAGTGCGTGGCCGCGAAGCGTGTGATATGCCAAGCCGTCGTTGGAACAAGCCTTCCATCATGCTGCAATGCGAAGCCAACTACTCGAATGCGCACGGTACTCCTTGGGTATACAAGCATCGGAATATAGGCAAGCTTGTCGGTATGCCTGTTCCGGGAACAATGACAAGCGTGTCTTGGGAAACTTTGCAAGACCCGTCTTTGGTATTCGGTATTCCTATTGTCGGTTATCGTTTGCCTGACGGCAGTTATTTGGAAAATTCTCAATTAGAGCCTGATGTTAAGGTTGCCAATAACCCCGAAACCGTAGTGAAGGGTGAAGATACACAGTTGAAAGTGGCTGTGGATGAACTTTTGAAAGAGATAGATAGCAAGAAATAGGCCTGATATATAAAATGAAACTGTATTAAGGACAAGTAACTGATACTTTGCTTTAATACAGTTTCATTTATTTAAAAGGAATCATTTTCCTGCTTTTTTGTCCGTTCGACCCTTTATTCGCGATAATATTTATAGTTTTTCTTTGTAACATTCATTCCTGTAATTCAATGGGGTCTGCCCTGTATTCCTTTTGAAGAATTTGCAAAAACTGGCGGCATCACTAAAACATAGTTTGGAAGCAATTTCGCCAATTGTTGATTTTGTCGAATTTAATAACGTACGTGCTTCCATTACCAGTAATTCTGTGATGATACTATTGATGGTTTTACCTGTCCCTGTACGTACTATTCGTGCCAAGTATTGTTCGCTGATAGCCAGTTTGTCCGCATAAAAATTCACAAAATGTTCTTCTCTGAAATTAAGGGTGACAAGGGCATGAAACTCTTGCAAGACGTGGTCTTTGCGGCTGACTTCTTTTTTGATAATTGTCTTTCGGGAAAGAAAATCGGCTATATCCAGAAATAGGGCATTGCACGCCGCCTGTATCCGCCGGAAAAGGAAATGATGTTTGATATTCATCAGGTGCATCAGAACTTCCAGTTCCTTATGGATGATTCCGGCTTCATATTCCGTTAGTTGTATCGTATATTGCTTGTTCTGTCTCATCGTTGCCAGTAGCGTAGCCGTTATTTGAGTCAGATAAGAATCGTCCGTCCGCATGGATTCGGAGATGGAGAGGGTGATAAACTTAATATCCCGACTCGAATAAAGATGCTCCGTGAGATAATTTGCTCCATGAATAAGCAACATATTCGGCTCTATCGCAATAAACTCCCCATTCAGCAAAATCTCCGAACGGCCTTCAAGAACGAATATCATATACAGTTCCCGATTGAAATAACGTTCGTTATCAGGATAACTTCTGTCTTTATATTCACTCTGAAAGCAGACTACTTCCTCTTTATAATGAGGAATTTCAGGATGCTCCTTTAATAGCTGTGTATTGTCGAATATGCGGGATTTTACCATTTATACCTTCTTTTTCAAGACGTAAAAATACGATTTGTTTCGGATATGACAAAAACTGTATGGAATTAGATAATCTATTTTCTTCAAAAAAACGGGAACTTTGCATATTCTTTCCAATATATGAAAGAATCAAGATAAGGAGATTATAAAAAGATATGAAAATGAAAGATGTTTTTAAGAGGTATTCGGTGTTTGCTATCGGGCTATATTTTTTAGCGGCCGGTATTGTTCTGATTATACGTTCCGCATTGGGCACGACTCCTATATCCAGTATCAACTATGTGTTGAGCCTGAATAGTCCTTTATCATTGGGTACTTGTACTTTTATTATCAATATGATACTTATCTTGGGACAGTTCTGGTTAATCCGAAAGAATAAAACCCGGCAGGATATTATTGAAATTCTTCTTCAGATGCCTTTCTCTTTTCTATTTTCGGCATTCATTGATTTCAATATGATGATGACAAGTGAACTGCGTCCTGCCAACTATGGAATGTCAATAGCTTTATTACTAACAGGGTGTTTGGTACAGTCTATCGGGGTGGTTCTTGAACTCAAACCGAAGGTGGCTATGATGAGCGCGGAAGCATTCGTAAAATATGCATCCCGTCATTATAATAAAGAGTTCGGGAAGTTTAAGGTGTATTTTGATGTGACTTTGGTTACTTTGGCAGTTATACTATCGCTCCTGTTAACTCAAGGTGTTCAAGGAGTACGTGAAGGCTCTCTTATCGCTGCTTGTATAACAGGCTATATCGTCAGCTTTCTGAATCAGAAGATAATGACGAGAAAGACACTTCATAAATTATTGCCTGTTTTGAAATAAAGAAAGGAAATAGGTCGATGCAATTGCCATAACGGACAATGTGCATCGACCTGCGTATATAATGAGCGGGTTTGATTCTAATCTTGACTTTAATCTTAACTTTAATCTTAACCGAGAACCGTCTTTATATCTTCCACAATCTGCTCATCTGTAAGATGATTGGCACGAAGCAACTCCTGTATATCAAAGCGGTCTACGAATTCTTTCTTAGCTCCGTAATTTATCACTTTCATATCACTGGCTCCAAAATACCGGGTAATCTTTTCACCGAAGCCACCATCCAGTACGCCATCTTCCAGTGTAATCACTAATTGATGGTCGGCTTTCAGCTCGTTCATAAGTTCAGTGTCTACCCCTGTGATATAACGAGGATTAATCAACGTTGCATCAATACCCGTTTTTTCTTTCAGTAATGACAGAACCGACTGTCCCAATCCATAGAAAGATCCCAAAGCTACAATGGCTACTTTCGACCCACGATGGGTAATCTTATAACGATTCAGAACATTATAATCGGATTCAACAGGTTCACCGCAACTTATCACATCTGTTGCCGGCACGCGGATAGCAACCGGATGCTCATTCTGACTGATGCTCCATTCAAGCATCGCAAGATATTCTTCCTTGCAGGTCGGCGCCAAATAGACCATATTAGGGATATTGCTGATAAGCGGAATATCGAAGAAGCAGAGATGCGTCACATCATTCATGCCGGACAATGTACCCCAAAATACCAGTAAGACAGCCGGATTATTATTAATACAAAGGTCTTGCGAAAGTTGGTCGTAGGAACGTTGGATAAATGTACTATACACTCCATAGACCGGCTTTCCGCCCGCCTTGGCGATGCCCGAAGCAAGTGCTACCGCATGTTCTTCGGCAATGCCGACATCTACAAACTGCTTTCCTGCTTCCTGACGGCGGTCGGGTGTAAATCCGAGAACCGCAGGAGTACCCGAGGTGATTGTCACCACACGAGAGTCCTCTTTCATCTTCTTCAGCAGGTATTGGGCGGTTACTTCACTGTAATCATCTCCCTCGTCATTGATTTTCGCTTCTCCGGTTTCTATATTGAAAGGAACACGCCAGTGGTAAGTCTCCTTATCTTGTTCGGCACGTGCGTAGCCTTTGCCTTTCAGGGTATTAATGTGCACTACTATCGGATGCTGGATATCTTTCACTTTGGAGAAAGCCTCAATCAATGCTTCCACATTGTTTCCGTCGTTCACATACATATAATCCAGTCCCATAGCCTTGAAGAAATTGCACTCACATTGCCCGTTGCTGTCGCGCAGTTCCTTTAGATTCTTATACAGCCCACCATGATTCTCTGCAATAGACATTTGATTATCATTGACAATAATAATCAGGTTTGTACCAAGCTCCGCCACATAGTCCAATCCTTCGAACGCCTCGCCGCCACTTAAAGAACCGTCACCTATCACAGCTATAATATTTTCATTGCCACCGGTCAGGTCGCGTCCTTTCGCTAACCCGCTGGCCAGACTGACGGAAGTGGAGGTATGACCGATAATAAAGAAGTCATGCTCACTTTCCTGTGGCTCGGAATAACCGGACACATTGTCATACTCGGCCGGATAGAGGAAAGCATCTTTCCGTCCGGTCAGCATCTTATGCACATAACTCTGATGAGATACATCAAATACAATTTTGTCTTCCGGTGAATTAAATACATAATGTAAAGCGATAGTCGCTTCCACCATTCCGAAATTAGGCCCGAAATGCCCGCCGTGTTCACTCAACTTTTGAAGGAGTGATACACGGATTTCATTACTTAAATTATTGAGTTCATTAAACGATAACTTCTTTACATCTGCGGGAGAGTAAATATTTTCTAAATACATATCAATTTGTTTTTTTACGTTTATACCTATTATCTTTATCACACTGCAAAGATACTGCTGATTTTAAATTCGGTTTGTATACAGATTACGGATTATTTTACCTATATTACCGACCTTGGAAAATAGGACTGACAATAAACATAAAAATAGTAGATAATATATATTGGAGGACAACATATAATGAATAGTGATTATAAAGTGGGCGATTTAATTTATGATGCAAATATTTATGACGCAATGAATACCAACCTGGATGATTTGTACTTTTATAAGCGATGGCTGCCTGAAAACAAGGATGCCCGGATACTTGAACTTTGTTGTGGTACAGGCAGGCTTACTCTTCCCATTGCAAAGGAAGGATATGATATTACCGGGGTTGATTACACCCCTTCAATGCTTGCTCAGGCAAAGAATAAAGCTGCCGAAGCAGGATTAGAAATAAGTTTTATCGAGGCAGATATCAGAACTTTGAATTTGCCGGAAAAATACGACCTTATCTTTATTCCGTTTAATTCGATTCATCATTTATATAAGAATGAAGATTTATTTAAGGTATTTAATATAGTTAAGAGTCATCTCAAAGACAACGGCTTATTTCTGTTTGATTGTTTTAATCCGAATATCCAATATATATTTGAAGGTGAAAAGGAACAGAAAGAAATTGCTGCATATACAACTGGTGATGGCAGGGAAGTCTTGATAAAGCATCAGATTAACCGTATCGAATGGCATTATTTTATCAATGGCAAGTTCAACTCTATTCAAAATCTGGATATGAGAATGTTCTTCCCTCAAGAGTTAGATTCATATTTGGAATGGAATGGTTTTCATATTCTTCATAAGTATGGTGGATTTGAAGAAGAGACATTTAATGATAATTCGGCAAAACAGATATTTGTTTGCCAATGCTAGTTCGGATATTGAGGCTCTGTTGAGTCTGGTTTCAATATTTTCTCTTTTATGTAGAAATCTGGTTTCTTTCAGGAAAAGTGCGTAAAGACCATAATTCATTTGGATATGGTTAACAGATTTAGTCGCTTTGGTCAGCTCAACGATACTGACCAGCGGATGCAATGTCTCACGTCCGTATAAGTTGTTATATGGGTGGGGCTACATTCTCTAATTTTATAACTTTCTCCATAGTTGTTTTTATTTGAACCGTAAGAAGATACGCATAAAAAATTTATCTTCATAGAGGGGAAATGACGAATCTGTAATTCGGGTAATAATGTCAGTAATTCATCTACAAACAATCTCTTAATTTCACCGTAATTTTGCAGTGTAGAAAGTAGACAATCAATTCTTTAATTATTCAAAACAAGAGATATGAAACGGATCTTATTATTAACGACTGTATTTATTATGATGCTCGGAACTAGTTTTTCTTCTGCACAGACAGATGCGGACAACTTTTATGAAAGTGATTTGGCAAGCTGGAATCTTTCTTCAAGGAATATCTGAAGAAATAGTGATAACAGGAAATGTAAATGTGACTTTTGAAATAACAGACTAAAAAATAAACTAATGGAACAAATAAGAAATCAAGAATACGGAGGCGAACGTCCTCTGTTTGCAACCCACGACCTTCAACTGGAAGATGTAACGATTCACGCCGGTGAATCCGCACTGAAAGAATGTAGTAACATTATAGCAATCAACTGTCGCTTTGAAGGAAAATATCCCTTTTGGCATACCAATGGATTTATAGTGAAGAACTGTCTCTTTACAGAAGGCGCCCGTGCTGCACTATGGTATTCCCAAAGTCTGCAAATGGCGGATACCTTGGTGGAAGCCCCGAAGATGTTTCGCGAAATGAACGGGATAAAACTCGAAAATGTACAGTTGCCCAACGCTTTGGAAACATTTTGGTATTGTCGTAATATAGACTTGAAGAACGTGCAGATAGACAAGGCGGATTATCTTTTTATACATAGCGAGAATATCAATATCCAAAACTACGCCCAAAACGGAAACTATTCATTCCAGTACTGTAAGAACGTGGAAATCCGTAATGCGGTTATCAACTCCAAAGATGCATTCTGGAATACGAAGAATGTAACTGTCTATGATTCCGAACTGAATGGAGAATATCTAGGCTGGCATTCTAAAAACTTGCGTCTGGTAAATTGCAGGATTTCGGGCACACAGCCACTTTGCTATGCGCATGACCTGGTCATGGAAAATTGTACAATGGCCGATGACGCTGATCTCGCTTTTGAACACAGTAGTGTGAAAGCAACGATTAAGAGTCCGGTTCACAGCGTGAAGAATCCCCGTACGGGAAGCATTATTGCCGAAAGTTTCGGGACAATCATCCTGGACGAGAATCTCAAAGCACCGGGAAATTGTGAATTGAAACTTTGGGACGAACTGACTTGTTTTGATTGAAATATGAAGTACAACTTCGATGAAATAATTCCACGCCGAGGTACGAACTCCTATAAATGGGATTCTGCCGGAGATGCAGGTATATTGCCGATGTGGGTAGCCGATATGGATTTCCGTACGGCTCCCCCTGTTGTGGAAGCGTTGAGGAAACGGGCGGAGCATGGTATCTTCGGATATGTCCGTGTACCGGATGCATACTACGCGGCGGTGACAAACTGGTTTGCAAGGCGGCATGACTGGCAGATAGAAAAAGGATGGATTATTTATACCACGGGAGTAGTACCGGCATTGTCTGCTGTCATTAAGGCACTGACAGTCCCCGGAGATAAAGTAATGGTGCAGACACCCGTATATAACTGCTTTTTCTCCTCTATCCGCAATAACGGATGCGGAATGATTGCCAATCCGCTGATTTATAGAAATGGAACCTATCAGATAGATTTTGCGGATTTGGAACAAAAAGCTGCCGACCCAGGCGTAAAGGTTCTATTGTTATGCAACCCGCATAATCCTGCCGGAAGGGTATGGACAAAGCAGGAACTTACCCGTATCGGTGACATCTGTATCCGAAATAATGTGTGGGTAGTAGCAGACGAAATCCACTGCGAACTTGTCTTTCCGGGACACACCTATATCCCCTTTGCTTCTATCTCACCAGAATTCCTGATGCACTCCGTCACTTGCACCTCGCCCAGTAAAGCCTTTAATCTGGCAGGGCTTCAGATTGCCAATATCATTTCCGCCGATACGGATATACGGATAAAAATAGATAAAGCAATCAATGTCAATGAGGTTTGTGATGTGAACCCATTCGGGGTGGAAGCGTTAATGGCAGCCTATAACGACAGTGAGGAATGGTTGGAAGAGCTGAAACAATACTTGTTCGTCAATTACAATTATTTGAGGGCATACTTCGCAGAATGTCTTCCTAAATTTCCAGTGTCGATGTTGGAAGGCACTTATCTGGTTTGGGTGGACTGTTCAGTACTGAATCAGTCATCGGATGAGATAGTGAAAACCTTGTTGGAGAAAGAAAAACTTTGGGTGAACGAGGGCGGCTTGTACGGAGAGGCTGGTGAAGGATTTATCCGCATCAACATCGCTTGTCCGCGACAGCAGTTGATAGAAGGATTAAACAGGTTGAGGCGGGCTTTGAAATAATAAAATAATTGTCAATTTATTGAGAGTTCTTTTGAACTCTTCGTGAGTATGAATAAAAAGAATAATAGACTATGAACATGAAGAGATTAATTGTTACTTTAGTAGTTGCATTAATAACGTTTTTCGGATATAATTCATTAAATGCACAGAATATGAAAAAAGAAGAAGTACCTCAAAACATCAGCGCATTTCCGATAGGAGAGGAGAATGTAGGATTCAAACAATATTTCACAGGAGAATCCTGGTTGGCGCGGTTGACTAATAACAAAGACTTGAATGTCCCCATGTCCAACGTTACTTTTGAACCCGGTTGCCGCAATAACTGGCACAGCCATACGGGTGGACAAATCCTGATTGCTGTCGGTGGTGTAGGATATTATCAGGAACGTGGTAAGGCGTCACGCCGCTTGCTTCCCGGTGATGTGGTTGAAATCGCTCCGAACGTAGAACATTGGCACGGTGCCGCCCCCGATAGCTGGTTCTCGCATCTGGCTATCGAATGTAATCCGCAGACCAACAAGAATACATGGCTGGAACGTGTGAACGACCAACAATACGCCGAAGCTACAAAAGACAACGTGGCAACCGGACTAAAAGCTACCGACCCCGAGTTGGACGGAATATTTAGTAATTTTACAAAAGAAGTGCAGGAGTATGGTGACTTGGATACTAAAACCCGCCTTATGGTAACCTTGGCGTCCAATATTGCTTCGCAGGCACAGGCTGAATACCGTATCACACTCGAAAACGCCCTAAATGAAGGTATTACCCCGATAGAAGTGAAGGAAATTCTTTATCAGGCAGCAGCTTATGCAGGCATGGCTAAGGTGAGGGATTTTATCGGTCTTACTAATGGTATATTGCTTGCCCGTGGCGCACACCTTCCCTTAGCGGGACAATCGGTTGTATCATCCGAAACCCGTTTCGACAAAGGGCTGGAGTTACAGAAATCTATTTTCGGTGAACGGATAGAACAGATGCATAAGAACGCTCCCGAGAATCAGAAGCATATCCAGCGTTATCTCTCCGCCAATTGCTTCGGAGACTACCAGACACGTAGTGGGCTGAATGTGAAGACACGCGAACTGGTTACGTTCTCAATTTTAGTTTCCTTAGGCGGCTGTGAATCGCAAATAAAAGGACACATACAAGGAAATGTCAACGTAGGGAATAACAAAGATACGTTACTGACTGTTGTCACACAACTGTTGCCCTATATCGGCTATCCGCGTACACTCAATGCCATAGCCTGCCTGAATGAGGTGATTCCGGAAAAATAATAAGTTTGAGTGAGATTAGTATACCAAATATGAATTGGGAAATGTTATTTTTAGTGATTTGTATATTTTAATATTGTCCTATTTTTAATATTTGCTTATAATATTATAATCACTATTTTGATTCAGAAAAGGCATATTTATGATTGATAGAGAATAAATATGCCTTTTTGTGTGTATGTATATTGATTATTTATACAGCCTGATTATTAGTAAAAGAGGCTTTATTTAAGGATGAACTGCTTTTTTAGTGAGGAATGTGTTGTATGTGTAATTGCTTTTAATTCTTATAGTTGAGTAATTTAGAATGTCGCTTCCTAATAGTAATTACTATTTGCTGTTTATTGTTTAGTAACTGACAATACTCTCCACTCCTTTATCTGATTTTGATTTATTTTTATAGACTTTTCTAATAAATATGCATAAGTATTCTGCTTTTCAATAAATGGTGTATTCTTTCGATTTTTTGAAATCAAATATATGTTAATGTGAAATACATATTACGAACTAATTTTTTTTAGGATATGTTGTTTTCGTGTAGATGATAAACAAAACGTCACATTTAATTATATTCAATTATGAAAAAGTCTATTATTTTATTAGCTTGCGTATTGGGCGCATTTTCAGCGAATGCCCAAACAGTTATTGAAAGTACTAAATTTACGGATAATTGGTCGGTGGGAATCAATGCCGGTGCAGTGACTCCACTTACTCATAGTGCTTTCTTTAAAAGTATGCGTCCTGCTTTTGGAGTAGGATTCTCGAAACAGTTGACTCCTAATTTCGGTTTGGGATTCCAGGGAATGGGGTATGTGAATACAACCCAAAGTAAAACTGCTTTTGACGCTTCTGATGTAAGTCTATTGGGTAAAGTGAATCTGATGAATCTTTTCGGCACTTATCTTGGTTCTCCGCGTGTATTTGAAATTGAAGCAGTGGCCGGTGTAGGGTGGTTGCACTATTATGCGAGCGGCGACGGTGACGAAAATTCATGGTCTACCCGTTTCGGGATGAACTTTAATTTCAATATGGGCGAATCCAAAGCATGGACGATTGGTATCAGGCCTGCTATCGTGTATGATATGCAGGGGGATTACAATCAGGCAAAAAGCCGTTTCAATGCCAACAATGCTGCTTTCGAAATCACTGCGGGATTGACATATCATTTTGCAACGAGCAATGGAACCCATTACTTCAATAAGGTGAGAGTCTACAATCAAGCTGAAATTGACGACTTGAATTCTTCTATAAATGCGCTTCGCGGACAAGTGGATACCAGAGATAGCGAGTTGAATACTGCTACCCAAAGAATCAACGGACTTCAACAGGAACTGAATGACTGCCGTACTAAAGTAGTTCCGGCAGAAACAGTAGTCAAGACAGCCCGCATCCCGGAATCTATCATCACTTTCAGACAAGGTCGTTCATCAGTAGATGCATCACAGTTGCCGAATGTGGAACGTGTAGCTTCTTATATGACTAAGCATCCGGAGACGAAAGTTATAATAAAAGGATATGCTTCTCCGGAAGGTAGTGCCGAACTTAATGCCAGACTGGCTGCTGCACGTGCAGAAGCTGTCAAGACAATTCTGGTTAAGAGATATAGGATAGCAGCAGATCGTGTAACTGCCGAAGGACAGGGAGTGGGCGATATGTTTACCGAACCGGATTGGAACCGTGTAAGTATCTGTACTATTGAAGAATAACAGGAAACGAGAGTTTTGTTTTAGATGAAATATATTATTAACTAAATGCCTTGATTATGAAAAAGTTTTTATTATTGATTTTGGTTGCAATGACTGCTTTCGGAGTGAATGCTCAAACTAGAAAAGGTGAGGGGGCTTTAATGGGAAGTCTTGGTTACCAGACTAATTACGAGAGATTCGGTTTACAAGCGCAGGGACGCTATGTGATAGCCAATAATCTTAGGATAGCTCCTGACCTCACATTCTTTTTCCCGAAAGACAAAGCAACGGGACTGGATGTGAATGTGAACTTCCATTATGTGTTCAATTTCAGTAAGGATGGACAAGGATTTTCCGTTTATCCTCTTGCGGGAATTGGTATGCAGAACAATTTCTATGGAAAGCAGGACGTCGAGGTCAATGGTGTGACCACTCAGGTGGATAGAAGTAACTCAACCAAGTTTGCTTTTAATCTTGGAGGCGGTATTACATTACCTTTGTCAGAACGTAGCTTTTTAAACGCGGAAGCGAAATTTATGTTTGCCGAGGATGACAATGTCGTTATCATGTTAGGTTATGGTTATAAATTCTGATTCTTGTTGTATGCCGGACGGTATTTATGCTATCCGGCATATTTTTTCTGACGATGTCGCATTAAAAGAGTGCGTGAACATATAAAATAACATGTTATAAATATAGATGTACATCTTAATCAACCTGAATTATTAACTTAAAAAAATCGATTATGTTTTACCATGTAAAAGATTTGCAGTTTAATGCCCGCGTCTCCAGACCGGATCCGCGTTTCGCACGTATATTGCTTGAGGCATTCGGTGGTGCTAATGGAGAATTAACTTCAGCCATGCAATATTTTGTACAGGCTTTCAGTTGTCATAATCCGTTCCCGGATAAGTATGACATGCTTATGGACATTGCCACGGAAGAACTGGCACATCTTGAAATAGTGGGTGCTACTATTCAGATGCTTCTCGGACCGGTAAACGGTGAGATGAAGGATGCCGCAGAGACAATGGATATTCGCAAGCTGATGGATGGCAAGTCCGCTAAGGAAGAATTTATCCAGCAAGCGTTTACAAATCCGCAATGTGTGGTAGTTGCCCCTGGGAGTCCTATGTTGACAGACAGTAATGGAAATCCATGGTGTGGAAGTTTTGTATCTGCCAATGCGGAACTTACAGTAGACCTTCAGTCCAATATGGCGAACGAATGTCGCGCCAAGATTGGTTATGAAAATCTTCTGAAGTTTACGGAAGATCCGTCGGTAAGAGAAACTCTTATTTTCCTTATGACTCGTGAAGTTACTCACTTCCAACAGTTCGAGGCAGCTCTGAACACCATTCAGCCGAACTTCCCGCCTGCAGTACTGCAAACTTCACCGAAATATAGCAACCTTTACTTTAATCTGTCAAAAGGTGAAGAGTTCCGTGGTCCATGGAATGAAGGTGAAAGCTCAAGACTGAAAGAAGAATGGCAGTATATTGACGAGCCACTGGAAGAAGTGAGAAGGACAAACGGGCTGGTAGACAGAAAACCTGAAGGAACGGAACGTACCGAAAAGCAAGTTGCCCAAATGGACGAACAGTTGTCTGAAGAACGCAGCAATGAAGTGCTTTCGGCAACTCCTGAAAAGGAACTGATGTGGTGTGATTATCAGAAATCAGAAAAAGGCAGCAAAAAATAAATGGCTGCATATAATCTATTTTTTAACTTTTAATTTTTTGTGTTATGAATAAGAAAACTGAAAAAAAACAGGAAGCAAAGAGTGCCAAAAAGGAAACTCAGGCTAAAGAAAGTAAATCTGCAACTTCCAGCAAGAAGTCAGATAAGAAGTAATGCTTTAGATTCTTAAATCAAGTTCATGTTTTTTCCGGCGGAAGATGTTCGGAATATCTTTCGCCGGAATTTTTAATTCTATTTTATGAAATAACTAATTTGAGAGAATATGGAAACAAGAAAAATATTGTTCGCAGTTTTGGCGTTGATATGTACTGTGTCTTTGGCTATAACTTCTTGCAATGATAAAAAAACGCAGGATAAGGTTAACAACCGGATTGAGAATGCAAAGGAATCTGCTGACAGAGCGCTTGATAAGGCTTCAGATAAAATAGAAGCAGGAGCGGATAGCGTAAAAGAAGCTTGGAAAGAAACCAAAGAAGAAGTAAAGGATGGGGCGCATAAAGCTAAGAAGGAAATAAAGGAAGGTTATAATAATGCCAAAAAAGAAGTGAAAAAGACACTTGATTGATCTTTGTTGAAATATGTTTCATACATCGGAAGCATAGTATTTCCATTATTTACCTTCAGAAAGGACAGTGTCTATCCTGTCCTTTCATCTATCAGTTTCCAGTTTGTATAACTCTAATTTGTATTGATTCAGATACCAGCAATTCCCGTCACATATTTTCTTGGTCAATGTTCCGAAGAAGGAACGGGTCATGCATCTGTTGCCAAACAGATTGTTGCAACGTAGTCTGTATGCTTCGATAGCCAGTGCCCTTTCTGCCATACGTCCTTTGGTGTATGCGTCCGAGCACATCTTATGTATGTTCTCATACTCGGTTTGACCTGTAAGAAATAAATTATCGCAATTTTTCATATTCCGGTATTTTTAATGTTTTATATTTAGTAAAACATATTGTGGAATACGGAGGTTTAATTTGAGCTTTTAATCATTCTTAATATTGCTCGTAATGTTGCTAAAATATGATAAATGCAAAATATGTGTTAAAAGATAGGGTTGAATTGAAACTAAATGATACTAAAAGTCGTTTTTAAATAAAATGAAAATCTTATTATAACTGGAGAAAACAGTAAAACCTTTTTTGAAATTTATATATAAACCTAAATTCTTTAATTATGAGTGTAATTTGGTACATTATCATTGGAATTGTTGCCGGTTTTTTGGCCGGTAAGATTATGAGAGGAGGAGGCTTCGGCCTTTTGATTAATCTGATTGTAGGTATTATCGGTGGTCTTTTGGGCGGCTGGGTATTCGGTTTACTAGGTATCGCTGCCGGCGGTATTCTGGGTAGTCTTATAACTTCGGTTGTGGGTGCTGTGTTGCTATTATGGATTTTATCCTTGTTTAGAAAACACCCCAGAAGCGAAGAACTCTGATTTATTAACTTTTAAAACTTAAACTTCATTATGGAAAGTGGAAAATCTAATTTTCTTATCGGACTGGGAGTCGGTTCGGTAATTGGTGCGCTGGTCTATCGTTTTTGGCATTCACCTAAAGGGAAGTGTGTGAAAGAAAAAGTAAATCATGCATTTCAGAAAGTAACCGGAGACAGTGTTAATTTGATTGATACGGTAAATGACAAGGTATTGGATGCCGGAACAAAAGTGGCTGACAAGGTAGCTGACGGAACCTTTTATGTTGCCGAAAAAGCGGATGATGTAAGAGATAAAGTCCATGCTATGGCAGATAAGGCTAAGAAATAGTTAGGGTTTTGTTGTTCTGCAATGGGAGGATAGTGTAAGTGAAAGCTATTCTCCCCTTTTACTAAAACAAATTTATTATGAAAACTAATAATTTCAATTTATGGCTTCGGCTGACAGTAGGTTCAGCTATTGGTGCAATTATATATCATTTCTCATCAGGTAGGAAGACTGAGAAATTGAGAAAAATGGTACGTATGAGAAACCAGATAAAAGAAAGTGAGAATAAGGGCGAGATATATACACTCTCGGCCAATGCCAGAAGATAAGCTGCTTGTTTGTTTGCCTGTCACCAGTTTCAGATAGATAATAATTACTACTGAAACTGGTGCTTGAAGTTAATTGACTGGTTTGTTCTCTTCACGTATTTCAATGACTCTGGTTGCCACGGCATATTCGTCCGGAAAAATCTTCCCGCCTAACTCGTTCGCCCACGCTTTCGTAAATTCCGCTCCTGTATATATGATAATGGCTGAATAATAAATCCATGTGATGAAAATAGCCATAAACGCCGCCGCTCCATATACGGTTTCTATATTTGCAAATCCGATATAAAAGGATATTCCCCATTGTCCGATTAATAATAACACGGTGGTGACAAGTGCTCCTATAAATACATCTTTGCTTTTGATTTTCGCATCCGGCAATATCTTGAATATGAGGGTGAATATAACAGTGGTTACACCTATATTAATAATCATTCCTATCGTTTTCACCAAAGATTCTGCTACATCCGGATTGTTGGTGATGAATTTGTTGCTTATATCTGTGATGAGATTGGTAATGGTAAAGGTGATGAGCAGGATAAAAGCGAAAGCAAGGATGACCGAGAAAGATAGCAATCTGTTTATGATATATTTAAGCCAACTCTTCTTGGGGACGGCTTTTATTCCCCAAATGGTATTTAGGGAACTTTGTATTTCTGCGAAAACAGTCGTAGCCCCGAAAATGGTGACACCTATGCTGATTATTGTGGCAAATGAGAATGAATCGGTTGTCTCTGCATTTTCCATAATTGCTTGAAGCGCATCAATCACTTTAGAGCCGACAATAGGTTCCAGTTGGGCGTATAACTGATTGGTGAAATCTACATTGAGTAATACTCCGATAGTAACGAGGAGTGAGAGCAGGGGGATGATTGAGAACAGGGTTGCATAAGCCAGTGACGCACTCAATCTCATGACATTGTCATCAATAAATCCTTGAAAAGTGTCTTTTACTATTTTAATGGATACAGACAACTTTTTCTTGTTTTGGGTTAAGATTTTCATTGGCATTTTCTTTATTCTAACGAACATAATAATTTATTTGTTCGGGCATTATATGGAAAATCTATCAATAGTGTCCGCATTCCTGATTTTTTTGTTAAAAGACAAATCTCAAGAAACCAACATGTGCTTTTGTTGTTTATATATTGAAATGTGATTTTCAAACTATTATTAATCAAATTGTACTGTTATGGTTGGATTTGTAATTTGGGTAGTGGGCTTGGTACTCACTATTAAGGCGGCTTTGGAAATAGGACGCCTTTATGCACCCTGGGAAAAGAAGTTATTGGCTATTGTACTGATTCTTCTTACCAGTTGGATAGGGTTGTTTTTCTATTATTTCTATGCTAGAAGCCGTATGGCGGGTTGGCTAAGTGAATAGTTGTTAATTACCCTATAGGCGTATGAACTAATTTTTTATACGATATGTTGTTTAGTGTGAATAACAAACTTAATTATGAACTAAAAAGTTAGGCATGGAACACATAAAAACATTTCTAATGGTTTAGCATGCAAAACATTACAGTTTAAAAAAAATGATTATGAAAAAATCTATTATTTTATTAGCTTTTGTATTGGGCGCATTTACTGCAAATGCCCAATCAGTAGTAGAAGGTACAAAGTTTACAGACAACTGGTCTGTTGAAGTAAATGCAGGAGCAATCACTCCTCTCACTCACAGCGCTTTCTTTAAGAGTATGCGTCCCGCTTTCGGAGTTGGATTCTCGAAACAATTGACTCCTATCTTCGGTTTGGGATTTCAGGGAATGGGATATATCAATACCACCCAGAGTAAAACGGCTTTCGATGCTTCGGATGTCAGCTTATTGGGTAAGGTAAATTTGATGAACCTGTTTGCAAGTTATCAAGGGCAGCCTCGTTTGTTTGAGGTAGAGGCAGTAGCCGGAATGGGATGGTTACATTATTATGTAAATGGTGACGGTGACGAAAATTCATGGTCTACCCGCTTCGGATTGAATTTCAATTTCAATCTCGGTGAATCAAAAGCGTGGACATTGGGAATCAAACCTGCTATCGTATATGATATGCAAGGTGATTATAACGAAGCGAAGAGCCGTTTCAACGCTAATAATGCAGCTTTTGAATTGACAGCCGGATTGACTTACCACTTCAAGACAAGTAACGGAACACACCACTTTGCTAAAGTGAGAGTTTACAATCAGGCGGAAATCGACGGTTTGAATTCTTCAATCAATGCTCTTCGTTCCGAAGTGAACAATAAGGATGGTGAATTGAACACTGCCAACCAACAAATCAACGGATTACAGAAAGACTTGGAAGAATGTCGCACAAAAGTAGTTCCTGTTGAAACAGTAGTAAAAACTGCCCGTGTACCTGAATCTATCATTACTTTCAGACAAGGCCGTTCATCTGTTGACGCTTCACAGCTTCCTAACGTGGAACGCGTAGCTTCTTATATGAAGAAATATCCTGAAACGAAAGTTGTGATTAAGGGATATGCTTCTCCTGAAGGTAGTGTGGAAGTCAATGCAAGAATTGCTGCTGCACGTGCTGAAGCTGTCAAGACTATCTTAGTCAATAAATACAGAATCAGTGCCTCTCGTATTACCGCTGAAGGGCAGGGTGTAGGCGATATGTTCACCGAACCGGATTGGAACCGTGTAAGTATATGTACTATTGAAGACTAAGTAGATATATTAAGATAGAATAATGGGGGCTGCTCTTTCTAAGGGCAGCCCTTGTTGTATAATTGTGAATAAATTCTTCCTGAATTACATGAAAGTTTAGCATGCGATTTCTTTGTACATAACATAAAATGGCTATTTTTGCAGACATTGTTCATGCAGGTTCAAAACTGAACGTGCAAATATCAACCATTAAAAACTGTATTATGAAGAGAGTATTCGTATTTCAAGACTTTAAATCGCAGAAATTTTGGAGTATAGATGTAGTCGGGACAGACGTTACTGTAAATTATGGTAAACTGGGAACTGACGGACAAACACAAGTGAAGAACTTCGCAACTACCGAAGAAGCCGAAAAAGCTGCCAATAAGCTGATAGCTGAAAAGACAAAGAAAGGCTATGTGGAGACAGCGGAAGAAACAGCACGCGAAATGAAAGTGGAAGCCAAGAAATTTGCGCTAAGCTACGATGAATATGATAATGGTGTTAATCTTTTGGATAAGATTTTGAAAGACAAGCACCTGTCTGACTATAAACAGATTACTATCGGTTGCTGGAATTACGAGTGTGAGGATTGCTCGGAATTACTGGAAGGAATGCTCGAACATAAAGATAAGTTTGCGCAAATAGAAGGACTGTTTTGGGGGGATATTGATCAGGAAGAACAAGAAGTTTCCTGGATTGAGCAGACAGACCTTAGTCCGTTGCTCGATGCCATGCCTAAATTAAAGGACTTGAAGATAAAAGGAACGAATAACCTGCGCCTGGGACAGACCTCACGTCCGGAATTGCGTTCACTGGAAATTATCAGTGGCGGTCTTCCTTCCGAAGTAGTGGAAGATATCATAGCTTCCGATTTTCCTAATCTGGAAAAGTTGATTCTGTATGTAGGTGTCGAAGATTATGGATTCGAGGGCGATTTAGAGATATTCCGCCCGTTATTCTCCAAAGAACGTTTCCCTAAACTAACTTATTTGGGGCTTGTCAACTCCGAAGAACAGGACAATATTGTAGAGATGTTCCTGCAATCGGATATTCTTCCCCAATTGGAAACCATGGATATTTCTGCCGGTACTCTTAAAGATGAAGGCGCTCAACTCTTACTGGATAATTTGGATAAGATTTCTCATCTGAAATTTATTGATATGAGCTATAATTACCTGAGTAAGGACATGAAGAAGAAATTGCAGGCTCTTCCTATGAAGATAGATGTTTCCGATACTCAGGATGCGGACGAGGATGATGACGAAGTATACTATTATCCGATGATTACAGAGTAAGGAGAATGCAGATAATCGTTGTCAGCAACTCTCTGTCCAAACGTGTCGAATACTTTGTCGAAGTAGGCAGACACTTGCAGACAGAGATTCGTTTTATGACTTACGAAGAACTTTTTAACTGCTTGCCGTTGCTGCGGCAGGCAGTTATCAAACTGGAGCCTTGGGTAAGCAGTGAAACTGATTTTCTGAAATATGCTTTGTCAAATCAGGAATATAAGGAGACATTAAGACGTTTGGGTGGGATAAGACTATCTGGTGATGTGCATTTTTTGAATACTCCCCATGCATTATTGCGTGCTCTCGATAAGCGGGAAACCAAACGGGTACTATCGGATAGGGGGCTGAAAGTGACTCCGATGTTACCTTCTCCACAGTCTTTCGATGAATTGCGGCAACTTCTTGCCGGTTGTAGCAGGGGATGTTTTCTGAAACCCCGTTATGGTTCGGGAGCGGGTGGCATTATGGCTGTCCGCTATCAGCCCGGCCGGAAGAAATGGGTGGTTTATACTACGCTGCAACAAGTGGACGGAGTGATTCATAATACCAAACGGATTCATCGTTTGAGTACGGAAAAAGAGATTGTCCCGCTAGCGGAAGCTGTGATACAAACGGAAGCCATATTGGAAGAATGGATTCCTAAAGAACAGTTGCAGGGAGAGAATTATGACCTTCGGGTGGTGTGCCGGGAAGCTGAAATAGATTATATAGTAGTGAGATGCAGTAAAGGAAGCATTACCAATCTGCATCTGAACAACAACGCACGTCTGTGGAGCGAATTGTCCTTATCGGAAGAAGTGCGACAACAGGTCTTTTATCAGTGCCGGGAAGCCGTCCGGACGTTGGATTTGCAATATGCCGGAGTAGACGTACTGATAGAAAGAGGAACAGATACACCTTATATAATAGAAGTCAACGGGCAAGGCGATCATGTTTACCAGGATATGTTCGACCGTAATTCTATATATACCCAACAAATAAGAACTATAAAAAAGAACTATAATCATGCAAATAGATGAACTACCGGCTGGAGAACAGAGTCAATATCCGGATTTGGATATGAATCAGGTGGTGGGTACTCATGATATACTGATGCTTTGCTTTGATACTTTACGCTATGATGTCAGTAAGGAAGAAGAAGCTGCCGGACGAACGCCTGTGCTGAACAGTCACGGCGGAGAATGGGAAAAGCGGCACGCTCCGGGAAATTTCACGTATCCATCCCACTTTGCCATCTTTGCCGGGTTTCTGCCTTCTCCGGCGGAACCTCATTTGCTGCGAAGCCGTAAATGGTTGTTTTTCCCTGTGCAGGCAGGGACAGGACGTATCCCGCCCAAAGGAAGCTACCCCTTTACGGAAGCTACATTTGTGCAGAGCCTTGCCAATGTCGGATATGAAACGATTTGCATAGGCGGCGTGAATTTCTTTAGTAAACGCAATGAGATGGGACGTGTATTCCCCGGCTATTTTACAAAAAGTTATTGGTTGCCTACCTTTGGCTGCACTGCCATTGACAGTGCGGAAACTCAGATAGACTTTGCGCTCAGGAAACTTGAAAACTATCCTGCGGACAAACGGATTTTTATGTATATCAACTTCTCTGCCATCCATTACCCGAACTGTCATTATGTGAACGGTAAAGTGAAGGATGACAAAGAATCGCATGCCGCTGCGCTGCAATATATAGACGGCCAGTTGCCCCGTTTGTTTGAAGCTTTTCAGAAGCGGGCTGATACGCTGACGATTGCCCTTTCCGACCACGGCACTTGTTATGGCGAGGATGGATATGAATATCATTGTATATCCCACGAAACAGTTTACACAGTCCCTTACAAACACTTTATCTTACCGAAAAAATGAATCAACCGTTATCACGATATGTAGATTATATGTATAGCTATCCACATAAAACTGCTTATCGTCCTTTTTCGTCTCCGGTTTCGCTGTTTCCTTACCTGGAACAAGTGGAAGGGAGAAATGCGTCTCTTTATTTTCATATTCCTTTTTGCAGTCATAAATGTGGCTACTGCAATCTGTTTTCTCTGCAAACGAATCGTGGCGAATATATCACGGCTTATTTGAATACGCTTCGTAGGCAGGCACAACAATTGGCGCCACTCACTACCGGACTGACATTTGACAGTTTTGCTATCGGCGGTGGTACGCCATTACTTCTCACTGTTCCCCAACTGGAGTTTCTTTTGGATACTGCCGCATTATTTGGCGTGCATCCGTCCAATGCTTTCACTTCTATAGAAACGTCACCCGAATATGCTGATACGGCTCGTTTGAATTTATTAAAACAGGCAGGCGTAGCTCGTGTAAGTATTGGTATACAAAGTTTCCAGGATAAAGAACTGATAGCTTTGAAAAGACGTCCCCGACAGGATTCTATCTGCCAGGCGCTTAACGCTATTCGGAAAATGGACTTTCCATATTTTAATATCGACCTGATTTATGGAATCAAAGGACAAACTGTCGAAAGTTTCCTTTATTCATTAGAACAAGCTCTTCAGTTCCAGCCCAATGAACTCTTTATTTATCCGTTATATGTACGTCAGGGGACAGCTATCACCGAACGGGAATCTGATGCCGTTTGTTTTCAGATGTATTGTGCGGCTTGTGATTTCTTGAAGGAAAGAGGATTTCTACAGACTTCCATGCGCCGTTTCATTCAACATTCATCTACGGATGCGGAAGTTTCATGTGGTGATGAAGTAATGCTTTCGTGTGGTTCCGGTGGACGTAGTTATTTGGGTGATTTGCATTATGCCACCCGATATACAGTTTGCCAACGGTGTATCGGAGAGGAGATAGATAAGTATATGGCTACAACTGATTTCACAGTAGCCCGGAACGGGTTTATCCTTTCTCAAAAAGAACAACAGCAGCGTTTCATTATCAAAAATCTGATGTACTATATGGGCATTGACAAAGCCGAATATGAACGACGGTTTGGAGAACCTTTGGAAATGATTCCACTGTTTCAGCAATTGGCGGAACATCAATGGATAAAAGAAACGGATAACGGCCGTATTTGCCTTACTCCTGAAGGAATGGGATATTCAGATTATATCGGTCAGTTATTTGTTACTTCTGAAATAAGGCAACTAATGGAAACTTATTCTTATTGAATGTAACTCTAATGGCAAACGAAGGCTCTCTGCTCTCCATCAAACGTATATACTATCGTGGTAAACTGGATAGTTGCAATTATACTTGTTCTTATTGTCCCTTTGGTAAGAAGTCCCATTTGACAGCTACCACAAATACGGAGCAGGACAAGCAGGCTTGGGAGCATTTTATCACAGCCGTCGAACAATGGAAAGGGGAACCTTTGCAGTTATTTATCATTCCCTACGGCGAAGCATTGATACATAATTATTATCGCGAGGGAATGATGCGTTTGGCAGCATTGCCGCAAGTTATCGGAATTTCCTGTCAGACCAATCTTTCTTTTTCTGCCGGACAATGGTTGAATGAACTTCAAACAACTCCGGATTTAATAAGTAAGATAAAGGTATGGGCTAGTTTTCATCCGGAAATGACTTCGGTCGGGAAATTCGTAAAGCAGCTTCATACGCTCCATCATGCAGGAATGCAGGTTTGTGCCGGAGCAGTAGGAAATCCGTCTTCGAAAGCTGAACTTAGTGACTTGCGGAATACTCTTTTGCCGGATATTTATCTGTTTATTAATGCCATGCAGGGATTGAGGACACCTCTTGGTCGGGAAGATATTCGTTTTTTCAGCCAACTGGATAATCTTTTTGAATATGATTTGAAGAATGCTCCGGCGCAATGGGATGTTTGTACAGGTGGAAGAAGTAGTTGTTTGGTCGATTGGAAAGGTGATATTTATGCTTGTCCCCGAAGCCGGGTGAAGATTGGAAATCTCTATCAGAATGAAAAGTTAAACCTTTCGCTTCCATGTAAGCGGAAAGTTTGTGATTGTTACATCGCTTTCAGCAATTTGCGCAATCATCCCCTACATAGGATAATGGGAGAGGGAGCGTTTTGGCGAATACCGGATAAACCGCTTATTACCACTGTCTTTTTTGATGTGGACGGGACATTAACTGATGCGCAAGGAAAGGTTCCCGAGAGTTATAAGAATGCTTTGCAATATATGGCACAATCTTCCTCGTTGTATCTTGCTACTTCCCTGTCGATGGAGCAGGCACGAAGGAAATTAGGAAAGACTCTTTTTAGCTTGTTCAAAGGGGGAGTTTTTGCAGATGGCGGTTTATTGTCTTATGCCGGTCAAAGTAAATGTTTGCCGGTTGAAATGTTGTCAATTGAAGCGTTATCGGATGAGTTGCTGTCGGATGAAGTGCTCTCGAATACCTACGAAGAACCGATAAAGATTACGACTCATAGCTATGAAGGACAGATTTATAAGTATAGCCTGCTTGTACGTAACAAGAAACAAAGAGAAGAGATTCTGGCTCAACTAAACGAAAGACCGTATCAGATATTTTATAAAGCTCCCCTAATAACGGTAATCCATCACGAAGCAAGTAAAAAAGAAGGAATGCTTCAAATCTGCAAGGCTTTAAATCTGTCTCCTGAACATGTTCTGGTAGTAGGGAATTCATTGAAAGATTGGCCTATGATGTCCGCAGTTCCTCACTCTTGTGCGGTGATGGATGCAGAGTGCGCTTTAAAAGAACGGGCTCGTTATACTTTGAATCCGGATAGATTACCGGCTTTCTTTCATTTAAACAGTTATACTCTCGAAAAAAAATAAAAACCGATTTAAATTTGGTAGTTATGAAAACAAAGCCCATATTTGCAGCCCTAAAATAGGGACAGGCATAAAAATCCTCATCGGAGGGTGCTATAATGATAATTATAGTGCTGGATAAGATGGATGGTGCAAATCATTCGCTTGTCCGGCACTATTTTTTTATTGTAACAATTTAAAGATAAGAGGTAAAGTATCGAAGGAACTATGAAAGAGTTGGATTTGACACGGGGAAGTGTACCGAAAGTGCTGTTACAGTTTGCAGTACCTTTTTTGATTGCCAATATGCTTCAGGCACTTTATGGCGGGGCTGACCTTTTTGTTGTAGGGCAATATGACGATTCGGCTAGTGTGGCGGCCGTAGCCATCGGTAGTCAGGTGATGCAGACTATTACGGGTATTATTCTCGGTATCACCACCGGAACGACTGTATTGATTGCCATAGCTACCGGAGCGAAAGATAATAGAAAAGTGGCTTTTACTATCGGGTCTTCCGTATGGCTGTTTTCAATAACCGGTGTATTGCTTACTTTGCTTATGGTCATGTTTCATGGTCAGATAGCCGAATGGATGCATACTCCGCCGGAAGCGATGTCCGATACGAAGAGTTATATTTTAGTCTGCTCCATGGGAATACTATTTATAATAGGCTATAATGTAGTGTGCGGTATCCTGCGCGGATTGGGCGACTCCAAGACACCGCTTTATTTTGTCGGGCTGGCATGTGTGATAAATATAGTGCTTGACTTTATACTGGTAGGGTATTTCCATTGGGGAGCTACCGGAGCAGCTGTCGCTACGATAACCGCGCAAGGTGTCAGTTTTGCGACAGCCCTTTGGTTTCTCTATCGTCAAGGATTCCATTTTGAGTTTTCACGGAAAGATATCCGGTTGAATCGGAATCTGTCCAAGAAAATCATGGTATTGGGCGCACCTATCGCATTGCAGGATGCCTTAATCAACGTCTCGTTTCTGCTAATCACTGTTATTGTGAATCAGATGGGAGTGATTGCGTCGGCTTCCTTGGGTGTTGTAGAGAAAATCATCGTGTTTGCCATGTTGCCGCCAATGGCTATATCATCGGCTGTGGCAACCATGACTGCACAGAATTACGGAGCAGGGCTTATAAAGAGAATGAACAAATGCCTTGCTTCGGGCATTGGGATAGCGCTTGTTTTCGGCGTGTCGGTTTGTGTATATTCGCAATTCCTGCCGGAGACGCTTACCGCATTCTTCACCAAAGACGCTGCGGTAGTGGCAATGGCGGCGGATTATTTGAGGGGGTATAGCATTGACTGTATCATTGTAAGTTTCGTGTTTTGCATTAATTCGTATTTCAGCGGACAAGGAAACTCGTTATTCCCGATGATTCACAGTATGATAGCTACTTTCCTGTTCCGTATCCCGTTATCGTACTGGTTCAGCCAGATAGACAGTTCGTCACTGTTTATCATGGGATTTGCCCCGCCAATCTCAACGGTAGTTTCCTTGGTAATATGTATTTGGTATTTACGATATAATCAGAAGAGAATGTATTTGAAAGGCACAATGATGCCTGTTATGACGAATTAGGTGTTTTTAAGTGACATATATTAACTAAAATCAATTTTGTATGGAAGCTTATTTGAAGAAACTCTGTTTTGAGTATCAGGTGGATGAAAAAGAAGTGAAAGAGCTGTTGGCTCGTATGGAAATGGTGTATCTGGATAAAGGGGAACGAATAGCATCTGCCACAATGCCTGAGCAGAGCTTGTATATTATTGTTTCCGGCATCCTGCATACCTATGCTACTTGTGAGGGAGAGGATAGAACCATCAGATTCCTGTCTGAAGGTGACGCTATACTATGTTACAATTCCAGTACATACTCCGTTAAAACGCTGACGAAGTGTGCGGCTTATTACATCAGTGAAGATGAGATTGAAGAGTTGTGTGCAACATCCATATCATTTGCCAACTTAGTCCGCCAACTGATGGAGTATCAGTTTTATTTTAAAGAGGAGGAGAGTGTGAACGTGCGCAAACTGACGGTAAGAGAAAGGTATCTCTCTTTATTGTCAGAGATTCCGGATATTCTTTACAGAGTCCCTTTGAAACATATCACTCATTATTTGGGAACTGATGTGACAAGCTTGGGATATTTGGCGGGAAGTTCCAGATAAAGAATGCTATCTTGACTTATATATTTAAGAATATTCCTTATCAGATAAATCATTGATAACTCAATTCTATTGAATCGGGAAAGTCTTTGGATTATTTGGTAAGGAATATTATTTTTGTATTCTATATGAAAAACTCAATACCCCAATATACTTTCTATAAAAACAAGTATGGCAGCGAACTCTTAGTAGATGTCGTAGAACTGAAATACGTGAAGAGGTTCTTGGCAAAAAAGACTGTCCATACGTTGACTTACTATGACATTACTTTTATAACGGAAGGTGAGGGGAATTTTTCGATAGACAATCAGACTTATGCGGCAACTCCCTGTGATGTGGTTTTCTCCAAACCGGGAGAGATACGGAATTGGGATACCCGATGCATAGTCAATGGATATGCTTTGATTTTTGAAGAAGAGTTTCTGTCCTCTCTTTTTAAAGATTCTTTGTTTGTGCAGCATCTTTCATTCTTTGAGATGGGAAGGACGTCATCGAAATTGCATTTGCCGGCTGAACTTTATACTCGCATACTTCAAACGCTGCACAATATTAAGATGGAAATTGATTCGTATCAGCAGAATGACGTGCATGTATTACGAGCCTTACTTTATGAAGTGCTGATGTTGCTGAATCGTGCCTATCTTCAAATGAACTCCACAGGGGAGGAAAGAGGGAAAGAATCCGTCATTACCCATGTAAGTAAATTCATGAACTTGGTATCCGTTCATTCTAAAGAACAACATTCTGTTCAATATTATGCGGACAAACTCTGTATCACCCCTAATTATCTGAATGAGATTATCACCTCAACAATGGGACTTGGCGCGAAACAATATATTCAGAATAAGGTGATGGATGAGGCTAAGAGACTGCTTGTTTATACGGACTTTCCTATATCTGATATTGCACTTGAACTCTGCTTTTCAACGGTTTCTTATTTTATACGCAGTTTCCGGCAACATACGGGAGAAACTCCATTGATGTATCGAAAAACGCATAAACCGTAAAAAGTGCTATTTCTCCCTTTCTTTTTATTACACTGCTTCTTTGGAATTTCCCTACTTTCGCATCAGATACTAACTAAAAAAAATAAAAGAACAATGAGAGACGCGGAAAAAACAGTAGGAAACATGATTGATAAGCTGAAAACAGCCTTTATCGGTTCGGTGGATAATGAAGGATTTCCCAATATCAAGGCTATGTTGCAACCAAGGAAAAGAGAAGGGATAAAGACGATTTATCTGACAACGAACACTTCATCCATGCGTGTTGCGCAATATCGGGAGAATAGTCATGCCTGTATTTACTTTTGTGATGCAAGATTCTTCAGGGGAGTCATGCTGTGCGGCACTATGGAAGTGCTGACTGACGCTGCCAGTAAAGAGATGATATGGCAGGAAGGGGACACGATGTACTACCCGGAAGGAGTGACAGACCCCGATTATTGTGTCTTGAAGTTTACCGCGGTTTCAGGACGCTTTTACAGTAACTTTAAGTCTGAAAGCTTTGTTGTAGAGTAGTATAATTCTAATCCCTCTTTTTAATATTCATTTCTTGCTTATAGATGGTTGTGCCACTGCGGTGGCACAACTGTGCCATGCCTTTGTCACAAGCGTGCCACTACGATGGCACTGTTGTGCCATTGGGGTAGCATTGGGGTGGCATATACTGTACTGAATAAGGTTGATTACTTATTTAATTTATCTATGGATGAAAACGAACTTATTTATCATTAGATAATAAGTTGGTCAACTCGGTGATGATATGCTGTTTCCATTCTTGCAGGAAACTTGTAAAATCCTCTTCATTATCCAGAAACAAAGTCGTTATCAGATTCCTTACAAGAAAAGGATAAGTCAGCAGGCTGTAAAAGGTAAGAAAGACCATCGGTAATGGCACTTTCTTTATTTTGCCTGCTTCCATTTCTGCCAGTAGAGTATCTTTTACAAGAGACAGGGTTGCTTCAAACTGAAGTTCTTTTGCGACTTCAAGCAAATGGTTCACATCGCGCTGTATTTCTCCGCATATGAATTTAGGGAGATAGGGTTCTTTGGTAAAAAGCTCGATATACTCATCCAAAACCATGCCCATGCGGTCGACAAACGGGATGTCCAGTTTTATAATATCATGTATTTTAGGCATTAGTGATATTACTATCGAACCGAATACCGCCTTGAACATCTTATCTTTCGTCCGAAAGTAATAATGCAGCGTGGGTCTGTTGATTCCAACAGTTGCAGCTATATCACTCATGCTTGTTCCTGCAAATCCTTTTTCAATAAAAAGCTGTTGGGCGGTTTCGATTATCTGTCGTTCCAAATCGTTATATTCCGTTGTTGCCATAATTCTAGTTGCTTATGTTGTCAATAAAAAGTAAAAGCCTATTTGTTATGTTTACATCGCTGACACTACTATCAAAGTCTAAAGATAGTATATTCATTTGAGGATACAGTGATTTTATACGTTTTTCTACTCCTTTTTGTACAATATGATTGGCTATGCAGCCGAAAGGTTGCAAGCTAATTACATGATTGACATCTTGGGAAGCGAAAGAAAGTATCTCACCGGAGATTAACCAACCTTCTCCAAACTGTGTGCTTAGAGTGATTACTTGTTTGGCTTTTTCCGCCTTTTCATAGATAGACTCAAACGGAGCAAAATAATCGAAACTTTTTCCTATCTCATTCACTTTATTAATTTGTTTTTGAACTTTCTTGTATAGCCAGTCAATTACAAAATCAGGAGTATTTTTCCGTTGCAAATGCTCGTTCTGCCTTACTTTCAAATTGACAAATCCTTGCATGAAGAAGTCCGTCATCAATGGCGGAATGACTTCTATCTGCTGATTGATAAGCCACGAAGTAATATCCTTTTGTGCGAAAGGATTGAATTTCAGGAATATCTCTCCGACAATACCCACTTTGTGACAGGATTTCTGCTCGCAAATCTTATTGAATTCTTTGGCAGCCAAATACAGATAGTTTAATAAATCCTCCGGCTTATTCTTTTCAATGATAGATTGTGCAGTATTCAGGTATAAATCCCGCAAACGGGCAGCCTGTCCTTTTTCCTTTTCGCGGACAACGGCTGCATAGTAGAATTTAGCAATACAGTCACTGTACAACACAGACGCGAGTATTATCGGTAAGACTTTGAGCCAGTTCACTTTAAAACCGGATTGCTCGTTCTCGATGCCACTGCCGAAAGCAAGTGATATGACCGGAGTATCTGTATATCCGTTCTCTATCAGTGCTTTCTTTATCAATGAAATATAATTGCTGGCACGACATTGCCCACCGGTTTGCGTGATGGCAACACAGGTGTCCGAAGGGTCGTAACGTCCACTTTTAAAGGCTTTCACAATGTCTCCGACAATCAATGTTGCCGGATAGCACACTTCATTATTCGAATATTTCAGTCCCCAGTCATATGAATCTGTGTCACTCAGCGGCAGAGTTTCCATTTCATATCCGGCTACTCTCATAATCGACGGAATAAGAGGTGAAATAAAAGGTGTAAAAAAAGGAGCTATGATTTTCTTCTTCTTATCCTTCTTGGTGAAAGGGGCAGTCGATACAAATACTTCCGGCTCTTTCGCTTCTGTTTGCTCCAGACTGAAATTCAGACTTTCCACTAGCGAACGAACCCGCAACTTGATAGAACCGATATTGTTGACATCATCTATTTTTAATAATGTAAGATTCTTCCCGTGCCGTTTCAGCAAGCTACGCACTTCATCTATCAGGAAAGCATCCGGCCCGCAACCGAATGAAGTCATTTGCATATATTGTACGTCGGACAGCTGCAATGCCACCCATTTCGTCGCCTTTAGAATACGGTTGGTAAACGCCCATTGAGAAAGATAATGAGTCTCTGCCAATGAAATATTCTCATGACGGATGATATCATCCGTCACTACATACACTCCCATATCGGCAATCATATCCGAAACCTTATGCTGTATCAACGGGTCGCTATGATAAGGTCGTCCGGCGAGAAGTATAATCAGTTTATGCCTTCTCCGTCCTTCTTCCAGCACTTCCTTATTATAGGCAACAAGTTTTTCTTCAAAAGCATGCTGCTCCTTTAACGCCTTGGCAAAAGCAGCTTTGCATATCTCATCCGGAATACCTGAAGATTTCAGATACTCATTGCACTGCTTATACAATAATGCTTCATCTTTGAATGTAACAGACGGAGCATCTATCGGTATATTTTTCTCTTGTACGCTCTTGATAACTTCTGAATAACCGGAAACGATAGGGCAGTTGTAACTGTTTTGCTGCTGTTTGTCCTTTTTCTCAAAAACGACGAAAGGCATAAATATCCGGTCTACATTGTGCTGTATCAGATTGTCGATATGGCTGTGTACCAGTTTGGCAGGGAAACAGATGTTGTCGGACATCACCATATTGGCGGCAGTCTCATATTTTCTATACGTAGAAGGTTCTGACAAGCGCACCTGAATATCGCAGGCAGTAAACAATGTATGCCAAAAAGGATATTCCTCATACATATTCAGGATACGCGGAATACCTATCGTTGATACCGGACTCGCAATATTTACATTCCGGTTGAACAGTAGCTCTACCTTTTTATTATATGTATTGACGCCTTTCTCCGAATCACTTCCTTTGTTAGAGTACACCTTTTCGCATCGGTTTCCGGAGAAATAATGGTTTTCATTATTGAATGTATATCGCATGATGGCACACTGGTTTTCACATCCACGGCATTGCAGTTGTTTGGAAGTATATTGTGCCCATTGCAACATCTCTTTCAGCTCTGTCGTCCTGGTGCATCCGAGTTGTTTGGCATACAGGGCGCAGCCGATAGCTCCCATTAATTCAGGGCAGTTGCTTCGGAAAGTTTGTTTTCCTGTCAGCATCTCCAGGCTTCGCACGATAGAGTCATTGCGCATAGTTCCGCCTTGTACGACGATATGGTCGCCAAGCACTTCCGTATCTTTTAGCTGTAGCACTTTATACAAACAGTTTTTCACGACAGAATAAGATAAACCGGCAGCAATATCCGCTACGGTTGCCCCTTCACGAAGCACCTGTTTTACTTTTGAATTCATAAAGACCGTACAGCGTGTACCCAGGTCGCACGGCGCCTTGGAGAAACAAGCCGCTTTTGCGAAATCTTCCACACTATAATCCAGTGATTGGGCAAAAGTACTGATAAAAGAACCGCATCCTGACGAGCAGGCTTCATTGATTTCTATTCTGTTGATTACTCCATTGCTGACAAAAATAGCCTTCATATCCTGTCCGCCAATATCCAGGATAAAAGAAACATCCTTGCTAATATACTTCGCAGCAGCATAATGAGCGATAGTTTCAATAATCCCCGCATCCATGCGGAAGGCTGCCTTTATCAAATCCTCTCCGTATCCGGTAGAACATCCCCCTTTTATCTTGAGGACAGTTCCGCGTCTCCGGCATTCCTCAGTCAGTTTCTGTAATCCGTTCTCTACAGTCTTTATCGGGTTTCCGTTATTGTCATGATAATAAGAGTAAAGGATTCGGTTATCATTATCCAGTACTACAATTTTGGTGGTAGTAGAACCGGAGTCAATGCCGATAGTTGCTTCCTGCAATCCGGGTTGTAAGGTTGCATATTCAATCTTATGCTGTTCCTTCTCCTTTTTCCATGACTCATATTCTTGTTCATTATTGAATATAGGCGAAAGGGTACTTTGGAAAGGAGAGGTGATACTTAACTTACTTTCCAACCTGTTTATCAGCATAGAAAGAAGAATTGTTTCATCATCGTTTTCTGTCAATGCTGCTCCCCAGGCAGGTATTAGATTCCCTTTTTCCGGTAATATAAAATCTGTCTCCTGTGATAACTTCAGATAATTGGCAAAAGCTTTGCGGAGAGCCGGAATAAAAGTCAGCGGCCCACCGCACAGTAACACAGGCGGAGTGATATTGCATCCGTGTGCAAGCGTGACAGTAGTCTGTACGGCTACTGCATGAAAAATAGACGACGCTATATCTTCCTTAGATATATTCTTGGCTATCAGATTTTGTATATCCGTCTTGCAAAATACGCCGCAACGTGAAGCGATGGGATATATCTGTGTAGAGCGAAGTGCCAAATCATTCAACTCCTCAATGGAAACTCCGAGTAGGATAGCCATTTGGTCAATAAAAGCTCCGGTTCCACCCGCGCAGTTCCCGTTCATACGCAAGTCTGTAGCTTGTTCGTCCTGAAAGAAAACAACTTTGGCATCTTCTCCACCGATGTCAATCATAGTAGAAGTATGCGGATAATTCCGGTGAACATAGTTTGTTGCCGCTACAACCTCTTGCACAAAAGATAAAGCGCATTTTTCGGAGATTCCCATACCGACAGACCCTGTGATATGAAAAGAGAGAGGAATGTCACCCAACTGTTTCTTTATCTGATGAAGAAATGCCAGCAAGCACTCTTGTATCTTTGCCTGATGTCTTTTGTATCCGGAGAACAAGACCGTAGTTTCGTTTTTGTCCAATACCACCATCTTTGCAGTAGTGGAACCAATGTCTAAGCCGACTTTATAAGCATTCATATAAAAAATAGATTATATATAACTTAGTGTTTGACACATGTGTCAGACGCGAATGTATGTAAAAAGATTGTAGATATGGCAAGTTGTCTCTGAAGTTTTGTCTTAATTAACAAGTCACTTAAAATAAGCTACTTATATATAGGTCTATGATAAATAACTATCCTTTTTGTATAGAAAATAAGTATCTCCACCTGCTAATTTTGTTTTTCTCTTTTGCTTTGCCATTATTTTTAATAATTTTGTATTCGCTATATTATAGAATGAAATGAATATCGAAGAATTTAGAGAATATTGCCTGTCTCTTAAAGGTGTTACAGAAAAAATGCCTTTTTCTCATGTGCGCGATACATACAGTCGTGACGTACTTTGTTTTTATGTCTTAGACAAATGGTTCTGTTTCGTCAACATAGAAATATTCGATTTTTGTTGTATCAAATGCAATCCTGATGAATCTTTGGCTTTACAGAGTGAATATATAGGAATCAAACCGGGATGGCATATGAATAAAAAGTACTGGATTAGTGTCTACTTCAACCAGGATGTATCCGATGAAAAGATAAAAGAGCTTGTCGGTAAGTCATATGATATAGTTGTCAATAGTTTGACGAAAAAGGAACGTTGCAGCCTTTTAAATTTGGAGAATTCTCAGATAGAATAAAAAGAGTTGTATTGTATGTAATTGGGCAAACATTCCCTAATAGACAGTTTAGGGATAAATCTTATTATTCTTTCTGCCCGTACCATTGATTTAAATGGGAAAAAGGGTATTGATTGGGAAGACCCTATGCAAATCATCATCTTATCTACTGATGGAAAAGAGAGGGCTCAACTTACGGAAGATAAGTTCTTCGTAGGTGATTGGACTGTCAATGCACAAACAGGAAAACTTGTTGTCACGGGTTATTATGATACAAACAACAATAACAAGCATGATAAGGCAGATAAGAATGAAATATTAATCTATGATTTGAAAACTTTGAAGTTGATTTCGAGAATATAAGCTCTAATTATAGAGATAAAAAGCTCCGTAATTCTCAAATTGCGGAGCTTTTTTTATTCTTTTAAAAAGTGGTATGTACGGTTCTTGGGCTGTAAATAGGATAATTGATTTGTAATGATAATCCGTCCTCAAATAGAATAAAAGCAAGAAAAATCTTACATAACTTTTCCTGGCTGTTTAAATAAA
>ERZ791731.236-NODE-236-length-34832-cov-67.5252_pt1 | contig 34832 bp, 54 predicted proteins | sample MGYA00509954_ERZ791731 | MGnify/ENA primary metagenome ERZ791731 (study PRJEB30046, sample SAMN00715134) | human gut metagenome | study: EMG produced TPA metagenomics assembly of the A metagenome-wide association study of gut microbiota in type 2...
TATTAGGGCTTGTTAGGGACTTGCACCCATTAGAATAAGCTCATGCCGAGCATACTACGAAAAAGGCGAGGCGCTTTCACAAGCTCCCCGCCTTTATTAATTATTCAAGTTTCGCAAAGTTCAGAAGTTTCTCGGGAGTAGTCTTATCGGCATTCGCCTCTATTCGTCTCTTCATATCGTCAAAGAATAAAGGTTAAATACGATAAATCTTGTTAAACAAATTCTATCTTACCTCTTATGTTTATACCTTTGCACGCAAATTTATAATCACAAAGGACATTTTCATGTCCCAAAAAGGATAATATTTAATTTAAATAAGAGAAGAAAAATGAAAGAAAAAGCAGAAAGTTCAGCAGCCTGCAATCATCACAGAGTAGGCTTCCTGGGATTGCTCGTTACATTAGGCATTGTATTCGGAGACATCGGAACATCACCTCTCTATGTGATGAAGGCTATCCTGCATACGGGTGAAAGCATCAGCGAGAGCACCATCCTGGGCGCACTGTCATGCATCATCTGGACACTCACCCTCCAAACCACCATCAAATATGTATGCGTGGCGCTGCGTGCCGACAACAATGGCGAGGGAGGCATCCTCGCCCTCTATGCCTTGCTGCGCCGACTCAAGAGCAAGTGGATTTACCTACTGGCCATCATTGGCGCAAGCACCCTGCTGGCAGACGGAATCATCACCCCTGCCATCACCGTGACCACAGCCATCGAAGGACTCGAAAGCATCAGTCCCAACCTGCCAGTCATCCCTATCACCCTGGGCATCATCACCATTATCTTCTTCGTGCAGCGGTTTGGCACAGAGAGTATTGGCAAATCATTTGGCGTATTTATGCTGCTGTGGTTCCTGCTGCTGGGCGTGGTGGGAGCTTTCAGCATCACGTCTTACCCATTGATACTGAAGGCTTTCAACCCCTATTATGCTGCCATGCTGCTGGCAAAATCGCCTGAATGGTTTCTGATTCTGGGTGCCGTATTTCTCTGTACTACCGGTGCCGAGGCTCTCTATTCCGACCTGGGACATTGCGGCAGAAAGAACATCGCCATCAGCTGGGGCTTCGTAAAGACCATGCTCATTCTCAACTATCTGGGACAGGGAGCATGGGTGCTGAATCATGCTGATACGGCACTGGCAGTGAATCCGTTCTTTGCCATCATCATGGCCACGGGTGCGGCAATCGTTGCGAGCCAGGCACTCATCAGCGGAACCTTCTCCATATTGAGCGAAGCCATGAACCTGCACTTCTGGCCGCGCATGCGAATCAAGCATCCTACCCATGTTAAGGGGCAGCTCTATATCCCGATGATCAACCTCGCCATGTACATCGGCGTGGTTCTCATCATCCTGCTCTTCCGCGACTCCTCGCACATGGAGGCAGCCTACGGACTCGCCATCACCATCACCATGCTGATGACTACCCTGCTGCTCGGTTTCTACCTGCACAGCAAGGGAGTGGCACGGATTTTCACGATGCTGTTTATGGGCGCATACTGCATCATCGAAGCCATCTTCCTGACTGCCAATCTGTCAAAGTTTCTTGCAGGTGGATGGTGCACGATGCTCATTGGAGGAATCCTGTTCCTGATGATGTACGTGTGGGTGAAAGCCATGAAGATACGACGCCATTATATCAGCACCAAACCGCTGGATGATTATTATCAGATTATCTCCGACATCAAGGCCGACGAGAGCATCCCTAAGTACGCTTCCAACCTGGTTTATGTGAACCACGCCAACAAGGAAGGTGCCGTAGATGACAAGTTGCTCTACTCCATCATCAACAAGCAGCCGAAACGTGCTGACCATTACTGGCTTATCAACATGGAGTTTGTTGACACTCCTGACACGCTGGAGTACAACTGCGAGACCCTGATTCCCGACACCCTCTACAGCGTAACCATGCACATTGGTTTCCGCATAGAGCCTAGGGTGAGTCTCTATCTGCGACAAGTGGTGGAAGATCTGATAACAGACGGAAAGGTAGATTTGCGAAGCACCTATCCTTCGCTGCGCAAATACGGAATTCCGGGCGATTTCCGATTCATCATCATTCACCGCGTATATTACCCGGAGAGTTCAGATAATCGCCAACAGAACCTGCTGATGAGTATCTACGCTCTTATCAGCAAGATAGGTATTGACGAGCCTAAGGCATTGGGCCTCGACACTTCCATGGTAGTGGTAGAAAGAGTGCCGCTCATCATCAACCATCCGGCCATGAAGGACAAGGTCATTAAGGTTATTAAGGATTCTGAAACATCACAAAGCAGACAATAAGCAAAAAGGCGAGGCGCTTTCACAAGCTCCCCGCCTTTAACCTATTAGCTAGAAGATTATAGCTAACAACTAACACAAAACCTTATAACTATTTTCAAATCTTAATCGTTATTTGAACCTATGAACGAACATGTTTTTTTTAATTAGAGGATAGTCTTAACAGCCTCCAGCATGCCCTTCTCCTGAATAAGGTCAAGATCCTTCTTAACCAACTCGGTAAGACCAGGAACTGTCTTGTTCAAATCCTCGTGCCAGATATAGTCGAAGCCCAATACGCCCTCAGCTACCTTCTGGGTATCGCCGGTAGCCCAAAGCTCGGTGAGCTTGTCCATAATCTTCTGGTCATCGTTTGGCTGGATAGGAGCACCATCCTCGCGAACACCACCCTTATAGTAAGTGATGATAGCAGCAAGACCGAATACCAAACCCTGTGGCAACTCGCCCTTACGCTCAAGATAAATCTTGACACCAGGCAGGTCGCGAGTCTCAAACTTAGGGAATGAGTTGAGCATGATGCTGGTTACCTGATGATCTACGAATGGATTCTCGAAACGCTCCAATACGTCAGAAGCGAACTTCTGCAGCTCATCCATAGGGAGGTTCAGCGTCTGCATCAACTCCTCAAACTGTACCTTGTGGATGTACTTGCCCAATACCGGGTGCTCGCAGGCATCGCGAACAATGTTTACACCGCTGAGGTATGTAACAGGGCTCAATACGGTGTGAGGACCATTGAGGAGAGTAACCTTACGCTCGTGGTATGGCTTCTCATTATCTGTGATAAGCACGTGGAGACCTGCCTTGTGAGCTGGGAACTCCTCCTGCATCTGCTCTACTGTCATGTTTTCTGCCTTCTCGATAACCCAGAGGTGGAAGCTTTCTGCCTTAACCACGAGGTTGTCCTTGTAGCAAATCTTCTGCTGGATCTCCTTGATGGTATCGCGTGGGAAACCAGGAACGATGCGGTCTACTAATGTAGCGCAAACGTAGCAGTGGTTAGTGAACCACTCCTTGAAGCCCTCGTAATCAGCACCCATATCGCCCTTCCAGAGCTCGATATACTGATAGATGCACTCCTTGAGGTGGTGACCGTTGAGGAAGATCAGCTCACATGGCATCAGGATCATACCCTTGGTTGGGTCGCCCTCGAAGAACTTGTAGCGGTGGAACAAGAGCTGAACCAACTTGCCTGGATAAGAAGCTGCAGGAGCATCTGTAAACTTGCAAGAGTCATCGAATGCGATACCAGCCTCTGTAGTGTTAGAGATGATGAAACGCATCTCTGGCTGCTCAGCCAAAGCCATGAAAGCCTGGTTCTGAGAATATGGGTTCAATGCACGGCTGATAACGTCGATACGCTCCAATGTATTGATAGCCTGGCCGTTCTCCTTACCCTGAAGGTTTACGTGATAGAGGCAGTCCTGACCATTCAGCCAGTCAACCATACCACCAGCCAATGGCTGAACTACAACGACAGAACCGTTGAAGTCGGTCTTCTTGTTCATATTCCATACAATCCAATCTACGAATGCACGGAGGAAGTTACCTTCACCAAACTGAATGATTTTCTCTGGAGCGACGCTCTTAGGAGGAGTGCGCTTGTTTAATGCTTTTAGCTCTTTCATGATTTGTTTATTTTGTCTTTTATTATTTTTACTTTCCGTTTTAAATTCCAATCTATTCATCAGATTGTTTTTTCTGAGTGCAAAGGTAGTAAATATTTCGTTTGATTGTTCCAAAAACAGCGAAAAACTTCACGCAAACCTTTACGCTCCACTCCGGTTCTATACCTTATTATATATATAACTGCGCAGGCACAAAATAAAGAAGTAGGGATTTTCCCCCACCCCTTTAGGGGAAATCCCGCCCGCGGAAGCAAAAAACATCGTATCTTTGCACCAGAAAAAAGAAACATGAAGTATAACAATTTAAAGATATACGATTATGAAACGAATGATAATAGCTCTGGTAGCCATGTTCATGATGACATTCACTACCGCTTCTGCAATGAGTTATGAGCAGGCAAGGCAGCAGGCTCTCTTCCTGACAGACAAGATGGCTTACGAACTCAATCTTACGGAAGACCAGTATGAGGCAGCTTACGAGGTGAACCTCGACTACCTGATGAGTGTAGATACATACGATGACCTTTATGGTGCTTACTGGCGCCAGCGCAATATGGATTTGAGCTATATCCTGCTCGACTGGCAGTATAGAACATATCTCAATGCCACCTATTTCTACCGTCCGCTCTACTGGAATGCGGGCTACTGGCACTTCGGCATCTACGCCCGCTATCCTCGCCGCGACTATTTCTACTTCGGTCGCCCTCACTTCTACGTATCTTACCGTGGAGGTCATAGCTGGCGAGTAAACGGAAACAGAAGCTGGTATCACGGAAGAAGTTTTGGCGGCCCTCACCCTGGTGGACATCCTAGAGTAGGTATGAGAGACGGATTTAACCGTGGTGATTACGGCAGAGGAAGATCTTTCGGTAATCTGAACCGCGAGAACAGACCTCAGATGAACCCAAACCGTGGTTTCGGTAATGCAAGCCGCCCTAACAACAACGCTGGCTTCGGAAACAGCAGCCGCCCTCAGAACGGAGGCTTCGGAAATAACAACGCTGGCTTCGGAAACAGCAGCAACCGTGGCTTCGGCAATAGCAACAGTCGCCCTAACCGCGGTTTCGGCAGCAGCAACAGCAGCACCAGCAACAACCGTGGTTTCGGAAACAGCAGCCGTCAGAGCAACAGCAGCTTCGGAAGCGGAAGAAGTAATATCTTCGGGGGCAACCGCAGCAGCATGAGCCGTTCATTCAGCAGCGGGTCTGGCAACCGTGGCGGCGGATTCACCCCTCGCTCTTCTACACCAAGCAAGAACAATGGCGGTGGAAGCTTCGGACACAGAAGATAAGAAAAGAGAAAGAGTTATAATTTCAAGTTTATAAAGACAGAGAGTTAAGAAAAATCAAGACCTCAAGCAAGAGAGTAAGAAAAATCAAGTACAAAAAATGGGAATTTGCATCGGTTCATACCATTCGCAAATTCCCATTATTATTTTATAACTTTCAGTAAAAGTTTTACTCCAATCCGAAGAGCGATTTCAAACCGCCATCTACGCCCGAGAATCCCATGAAGGCGAGGCTGAGGAGCGCAGCAGTTACCATGACGATAGCTACGCCCTGCATGCCCTTAGGAATACGGACCAAAGCCTGCTGCTCACGAATGCCGGCAAAGACAATGAGAGCCAGGGCAAAGCCGAGAGCTGTAGAGAAGGCGTAAACCACGCTCTCTAGCAGATTGTAATCCTTCTGGATAACCAGGATGGCTACACCCAGCACGGCACAGTTGGTAGTAATTAAAGGCAGGAAGATACCGAGCGCCTGATAAAGCGCAGGAGAAACCTTCTTCAGGATAATCTCTACCATCTGAACCAAGGCTGCAATCACGAGGATGAACGCCAGGGTCTGGAGATATTGCAATCCGAACGGATCGAGTACATACTTCTGAACACACCAGGTAATGATGGTTGCCAGGGTCAAGACAAAGGCGATGGCACCACCCATACCGATGGCTGTATCAACTTTCTTCGATACGCCCAGGAATGGACAGATACCGAGAAACTGCGACAAGACGATGTTGTTGACGAATATCGCAGAGATAAATATCAATAAATATTCCATAATTTCTATTTTATTTCATTGATTTGAAGCGATGCCTACGCTTACTTCTTTACCTTATTAAATATAGCAATGATGTATCCCAAGGTGAGGAAAGCTCCAGGAGGCAGGATGAACATCAGAATATTGGTAGTCTCCGGCAACAGAGTGATACCGAATACACTACCTGCACCGAGTATCTCGCGGGCACTACCCAGGATGGTCAAACCGAGGGTGAAACCCAAACCGCAACCAATGCCATCGAAGAGGCTGGCAATAGGCGAATTCTTGGCAGCAAAGCTCTCTGCTCTACCCAGGATGATACAGTTTACTACAATCAGCGGAATATAAATACCCAGCGCCTGATTGATGCTGTCGGGAGCATAAGCGCTCATCAACATCTGAAGGATGGTTACGAAGGCTGCAATCACTACGATGAAAACAGGGATGCGAACCATATCCGGGGTAATCTTCTTGATACAGGAAATAACAAAGTTGGTACAAATCAGCACCGCCATGGTAGCCAATCCCATAGAGAGACCGTTGATGGCGCTGGTTGTTGTAGCCAAAGTAGGACACATACCGAGAAGCAACACGAAGGTTGGATTCTCCTTGATGAGTCCGTTCATCAAAATCTTAACATTACTCATATCGGTTTATCCTTTCTTTTCGTTATGTTCAACTTTAGATGCACCACTCTCTGCATCTGCTTTCTGAGATGCACCGCTCTCGCCGTCAACATCCTTCTTGGCATAAACGGCATAAGCCTGATTGATAGCCTTGAGGAAGGCGCGGCTGGTAATGGTAGAAGCGGTAATGGCGTCTACTGCATTGCCACTCTTATCGTCCTTAGATACGTGGAGGTCGCCATCCTTTGGAGTCTTACCGATGATGCAACCCTTTCCGTCTTTCTGGAACCAGGTAGTAGCCTTGGCACCCAGACCCGGAGTCTCTGAAGCCTGAAGCACGGTATAACCCATAATCTTGCCCTCGGTATCGAAGCCTACGAGCACCTTCAGATCGCCACCGAAACCACCGGTAGTACTCTCTACGGCAGCACCCAGCTGCTTGCCGCTCTTGTCTGAGCACTTGTGGATAGTGAAAGAGAATTCCTTACCGCCAAACTCCTGCTTTACCTCTTCCGGTTCAGCCACCTGGAGATCTTCTGTGCCCATCACGCTCTTGATGCCGGCAGCCAGACTCTGTGCAGCCTTCTCGGCGATAGGACCAGATGTAAGATGATTGATATATGCAAGAACAGCACCTACGATGAGCGCTACGCCCACCAGCACAAGCACCATGTTCTTCAATGATGATTCTAATTTCTGCATGTCTCTGTCCTCCTTATTTCTTAGCTGGCTTCTCACCGAAGCGCTTTGGTTTAACGTATGTGTTAATAAGAGGTGTGAACGCATTCATGATAAGAATGGCGAACGACATACCTTCCGGATAGCTACCCCAGTTACGGATGATGACGGTCAGCAGACCGATGCATACACCGTAGATAAGCATGCCCTTGTGGGTCATCGGAGAGGTTACATAATCAGTAGCCATAAAGATGGCACCGAGCATCAGACCACCGCTGAAGATGACAGCCAGAGGATTGGCATAAACAGGATTAGCCAAATGCATCAAACCGCTGAAAACGAATACGGTAGCGATGATGCTGACTGGAATATGCCAGGTAATGACCTTCTTCCAGAGCATGTAAGCCAAACCGAGCAAGAGGGCGAATGCACAAACCTCACCGGTAGTACCGGCACCGAAGGTATCACCAGTGGCACCGAAGAGCAGACTCAGCGCATCAGGCAACTGGTTGAGAACTGAAGCATCGCCCGTCTTGATGGCGGTCTTCATGATAGCCAGCGGAGTAGCACCCGTTGTAGCATCAGTATAGCTGAGCATCTGTCCGGCAACAGGCCATGAAGTCATCTGGGCAGGGAAGCTGACGAGCAGGAAGCAACGGCCTACCAAAGCGGGATTGAAAGGGTTGTTACCCAGACCGCCGAAGCTCATCTTACCTACACCGATGGCAAACAGGGCACCGATGATGATGATCCAGAGAGGAAGGTTACTTGGCAAGTTCATGCCGAGCAAGAGACCGGTAATGATGGCAGAACCATCGAGCAAGCTGGTCTCCTCCTTCAGGAGATATTTTGTAATTGCCCACTCAAAAAAGACGCAGGCTGCCACAGAGGTGAGCAGTACAACTGCTGAACCCAAGCCGAAGAAATAGAAAGAAGCGAGGATGGCAGGCACGAGAGCGATAATCACTCCGTACATGTTCTTCTCTACGCTCTCATTTCCATGAGCGTGTGGCGATAATGAAACGATTAATTTACTCATTTTTTCTTTTAAATTCTTTCTTAAATGAAATTCATTCTTGACATGAACGCTTACTTCTTGGCGTTGCGAGCTCTGATAATGCCCATTACCGCACCCTTACCATTGATAATATTATCGAGGATAGGACGATGTGAAGGACAGGTGAACTGGCATGAACCACAAGCGATGCAGGATGTTACCTCCTCTGCCTCCAGGCGCTCATAATCCTTCACTACGCTCAGGGTAGCGAGCAAGTATGGCTCCAGGCCCATTGGACAGGCATCCACACACTTGGCACAGCGGATACATGGCTGAGCCTTCTTGCGATGAGCATCAGCATCGGTCAATACGGTGATGGAGTTGGTACCCTTGGTTACCGGTACATCAAGGCTGATCACAGCCTTACCCATCATCGGACCACCAGCCAATACCTTGTTGTCACCCTCTGGCAAACCGCCGCAATTCTCTATCATCTGAGAGAATGGAGTTCCCATACGCACGAGGAAGTTGCCTGGATTCTTCACCTGCTTACCGGTAACGGTAGTATAGCGCTCGAAGAGAGGTTTGTTCTTCATAACTGCCTGATAAACAGCAAAGGCGGTACCTACATTCTGAACAATTGCTCCAACGTTGACAGGGATGGCTGGAGGAGCAGGAACCTGACGGCGGATAACCGCATCTACCAACTGCTTTTCACCACCCTGAGGATACTTCTTGGCAAGAGGAACAATCTCAATACGAGAATCATTGGCTGTCTTTTCCTCGAAGAGTTTGATGGCAGCAGGTTTGTTATCCTCGATACCGATGTAGCCCTTCTCTACCTTAGCCGCCTTCATCAGAAGGTTCAAACCAACAAGAATCTCATCGGCATGCTCCATCATCAGACGATAGTCGGCTGTAATGTAAGGCTCGCACTCTACACCATTGATGATGACACACTCAGCCTTGGCTCCTGGAGGAGGACAAAGCTTGATGAAGGTAGGAAAACCGGCACCACCCATACCAGTGACACCAGCCACCTTGATACGGTTTACGATTTCCTCTGGAGTAAGCTCAGCATGAGCCTCAAGCGTCTCGAGTTTATCAGAGCGGTCGATGCTCTCCTCCCACTCATCGCCTTCTACATTAATAATGATGCAAGGCTTGCGATAACCGGTAGCATCAATAGATGTATCTACCTTGAACACGGTTCCTGAAACGGAACTGTAAATAGGAGCACTCACAAAACCACCCGCCTCAGCGATGAGTGTACCCACCTTCACCTTGTCGCCCTTGGCAACTACAGGCTTGGCAGGAGCACCGATGTGCTGACCAAGTGGGAAAATAGCCTGCTTAGGGAGAGGAGCTACCTGAGTAGCCATCTCGGCAGTAATCTTATTCTCTTCTGGGTGAACTCCACCAATTCTAAAAGTTCTCAAATTCATGATTTAATCCTCCTTCTTTTCTTCTGAAACCTCAGCCTTAGGAGCAGCTACTGGAGCCTCTGCCTTAGGTGCAGCCTCTACAGCTGGCTTTGCCTTCTTAACTGGGAAATTTACTTTTACGAGAGCACCTGTTGGGCATTCGTCAACACACTTGGTACACATGCGGCACTTATTGAAGTCAACATAAGCCACATTGTTCTCTATCGTAATAGCATCAAACTTGCAGACTTTCTGACACTTACCGCATCCGATGCAAGCTACGCTACAAGCCTTCTTGGCAACAGCGCCCTTGTCGTGGTTTACGCACTGAACGTAAACTCTACGGCCCTTAGGACCCTTCTTGCGGAGCTCGATGATATGACGTGGACAAGCGTTGGCGCAAGCACCACAACCCGTACACTTCTCTTCATCAACCTCAGGAATGCCAGTTTCAGGATTGATAGAGATTGCGCCAAACTGGCAGGCAGCCACGCAATCGCCACAACCCAGACAGCCGAACCCGCAGCCTGTTTCGCCAGCGCCACATGAATTCATAGCTGCACAAGTGTGCAAACCATCATACTCGGCAATGCGAGGACGATTCTCGCAAGTACCATTACAACGTACCACAGCCACCTTTGGCTCGGTATTGGCTACTGCCATACCTAAAAGGTCGGCTACCTTGCCCATCACGTCAGCTCCACCTACCGGACACATCAGTCCATCGATAGAACCGGCATCAGCACCCTTCACCAGAGCTGCAGCCATACCGGAACATCCGGCAAAACCGCAACCACCACAGTTGGCACCTGGCAGAATCTCTCCTACCTGGCCCAAGCGAGGGTCTTCTTCGACGGCAAACTTCTTAGATACTCCGAAGAGAACCAGCGCTGCAATCAACGCGATTGCTCCGAGAACCAAGACAGCAATCAAAATAAAATTCATAATTTTTTGTGTTTTGTTTTGTTATTTTCTTTGTTTTAAAATAAAGGGCTCATCGCTGAAGCCACAGGAGCACATCGCGCGCCCTATGTTTCTATAGAGAAGCTCAGTTTGTTTTTAAGTTTGTTTCTGAATAAGTAGAGCACCACGTAGTATGGAATAAGAATGCCCAATGCCGAGAGTGCTGCGGCTCCCTCTGAGTGAGTAGCTTTCAGTACACCCACCAAAGCGATCACCATCAGCATCAGCGGCAAGAGATAGCCATAGAAACTGGCTCTGAAGCCTACTGCCGAATCAGCAGTCACCACCACGCTATCGCCTTTGTGGTAGAGAGACGCCTCAGAGGTAGAAACCTCAATCATCTTCTCTTTCGATTCAGATGCAGTACAATGAGCAGCCACCTTGCAAGCGCTGCAGGCTGACGACTGTACGATGCGAATGTACACACAACCTTCTTCTACGCTTTCTACGATGCCAGAATGTTTTATCTTGTTATTCATTTGTAATGTTGACATTGCATTTTTGCAATTCAAGTGCAAAGATACTACATTATTTAGAAATGGCAAACAAAATCGAAAAGAAAATATAAAAAAAGAAGCGTAAACGTTATCTATACCCTGGAATCAGGCAGTTTGAGAACAAATTAAAAGCAAAAATGCTTTTTTTTAGCAACTTCTTTTGGTGATATCAATTTTTTATGTATCTTTGCATTGATTATTAAAGAATTGATATGGAAACATTAGAGCAAACAATCATGCAAGTAGAGCGCTTTATCAGAAAAGTGGCTCAAAAGTTCCCTGCGCCAGAATCTGACGACGAGACTTCTCAAATGACCGACATCCACGTAAGGGTTTCGCAAGACAGTGGCGAACTCCTGGCCTTTGACGACGATGACAACGAGATTACCCGCTGCGTCGTTGAGCAATGGATAGAAAACAAGGATGAAGACTTCTACGACGAGGTAGCAAAGCTGCTTCGCGATGTATTGCGCAAACAGGCTGATATCATAGATCATCTCGGCATTCTCAAGCCATACAGCTTTGTGCTCGAAGATGACGATAAAGAGCATATTGGCGAGCTCTATCTTGCTGACGATGATACAATCATCGTAGGTGGTGACTTGATGGAGAATCTGGACAACGATCTGGACAACTTCCTGAATGACCTGCTGAAAGAATAAAAAAATACAGGATGAAAGGACTACCCGCTCCCCCATCCCAACAAAATAAAAAACCGTTGCACTCTCTCCTATCGAGTACAACGGTTTTTCTGTTTTTAACGGTCTTTCCGTTTATATCATCTAACCAATCTAAAAAGAAATTTTCTTTTTCTTACCTTTACTTTCGTTTCCTACACGGTCGAGAGCAGTTACTACATACACATATTTCTTGCCACTCACATAAGGGATGCGATAGAAATTATCATAAGTTACTGCCTGGAGTGCAGAAACATCATTGAGATTTACCTTAGCTCCTTTCTCAAAACGGTAGATAGCAAAACGGTTCACCTGATCGCCCCACTTTTTCTTGCTAGCCTTAGGAGCCTTCCATACCAGCAGCGGACCTTTCTCGGTCCACATCAGCTTGACACCCTTTACCCCCTTTGGCGCCTTATTATCAAGGAAAGGCATAGAGGGTGGCAATGCTGGATACTTCCAATAATTGTTGCGGAGTGTATGTCCGATATTACCTACATTATCGGCAGCAGTCTGCGCATACCAGAGCACAGTGCCCTTCACATTGCGCATCTGCTGATGCAAGCGGTGCTTGGCAGGCAACTGATGACTGCGCGGATTGACTGGGTCAGCAAACTTGGCTGTACGCTCTATATCTTCACCTATATATAATGGGCGGTTGCCAGCATGCTTATTCCACCAGGTTATGAGCGTTTTGTAATCGGCAGCACGATTGCCTATCTCCCAATAAATCTGAGGCACACAATAGTCTATCCAACCATTATTCACCCAAAGCAATACATCTGCATAAAGATCATCATAATTCTGGAGGCCGAAGGTTTCTGAACCATTAGGATCGGTACGCTTGTTGCGGTAGATGCCGAATGGAGAAACACCAAACTTGACCCAAGGCTTAACGGCATGAATGGATTCGCTGAGCTGCTTTACAAACCGGCTCACATTATCACGGCGCCAATCACCTATGTTTCGCATGCCGCGCGACTGCTGGCGGAAGAGCTGCTGATCAGGAATCTGACGTCCGGCCTCTGGATATGGATAGAAATAATCATCAATATGGAATCCATCAACATCATATCGGCTTACAATGTCCACAGCCACCTCGCAAATATAGTCGGCTGCAGCCTGCAACCCAGGGTTCAACAGCGTCAGCTTGCCATACTGAAAACAGAGATCAGGACGCCTCTTCACGATATTCTTCGGCGAAACCTGCTCATAGGAAGTTACGCTATGCTTGGCACGATAAGGATTAATCCAGGCATGAAGCTCCATGCCACGATTATGACACTGCTCTATCATCCACTGCAACGGATCCCAATAAGGAGAAGGAGCCTTTCCCTGCACCCCCGTAAGGAACTTGCTCCAAGGCTCTAAATCACTCTTATACAGAGCATCACACTCGGCTCGAACCTGAAAGATTATCGCATTCACGCCATCCTTCTGCAGTTCATCAAGCTGTCTGGTAAGCATCGCCTGGATCTGCTGCGTACTCTTGCCAAGATACTGTCCGTTAACACACTGTATCCAGGCCCCACGAAACTCTCGTTTGTTCTGAGCCATCATTGTTGCCGACGACATCAGCATCATTGCAACAACGAGCATCAAAATCGCTTTCAGTCTTTTCATCTGTTATCTGTTATTTATCAATTTCATTTTTTCCTTTTCATTCTACAGTTTGTTCTTCATCCCTCAGCTTCGGGAGTGAAATATGGTATCTTACAGCCAGCAATCGGATGGCGCAAACCACACAGAAAGCTACAATTACCGTAATATAGAGGCTCACACCCAGATAGCTCAATCCCCAATAAGCCAAACCACCGGCGACACAAGCCATCGCATAAATCTCCTTTCGGAAGATGACCGGCTCTTCATTAAGAAGTACATCGCGGATAACACCGCCTGCAGCACCCGTGATACAGCCCATGATGATGGCTACCCAAAAAGAGAAACCACATTCGAGCGACTTCTGGATGCCCGCAATATTGAAAAGCGCCAAGCCCAAGGTATCAAACAGAAACCAGGTATTGTCAAGACGCTTAAGATAGCGGTGGCAAGCAATCACTACCAACTGCGCAAACAGCGTACAAATCAGGTAGATAGGACTCAACATCCAAAACGGACGCACACCAAGCATCACATCTCGTATGGTTCCACCACCTATGGCTACAGCCACACCACAAACAAAACCGCCCAGCCAATCATAGTGCTTACTTGCTGCCAGGCGAATGCCCGAAAGGGCAAAAGCAAATGTACCGATGAATTCTATCACGCTATGAAGCGTGAGCACGAATTCAGGATCGCCATGTATCATCATTTTCTCGTATCAGTTAGTTGCTCTAAATATCAATTCCTAATTATCTATATATCTATTCTAAATCACTAATTCTTGAATCTTTCTCCCCAGCAGGTAACCATCCAGTTGTAGAGGCGCTCCTCGGAAGGCGAATGCTGCGCATGCCAGAAGCGGGCATCCTTCAGTTCGTCTGGCAGATACTGCTGCTCGGTGAAATGTCCAGGATAATCGTGAGGATACTTATATCCGTCATGATAGCCCAAATCTTTCATCAGTTTGGTAGGAGCATTGCGGATGTGCAGCGGAACAGGCAGATTACCCGTTTGACGTACAGTAGCCAGCGCATCATTAATGCCCAGATAAGCACTGTTGCTCTTCGGACTCGTGGCAAGATACACCACAGCCTCAGCAAGGGCGATACGCGCTTCGGGCCACCCTATCTTCATCACCGTATCGAAGGCAGCATTGGCAAGCAGGAGTGCATTCGGATTGGCAAGTCCCACATCCTCAGAGGCACTGATTACAACCCTACGGGCTATAAACTGCGGGTCTTCTCCTCCTTCTATCATCCTCGCCATCCAATAAAGCGCAGCATCGGGATCGCTTCCGCGAATACTTTTGATAAAGGCAGAGATAATATCGTAATGCATCTCACCCTGTTTATCGTAAGCCAGTGGATTCTGTTGCAACTGCTCTTCTACCATCTTGTCGGTAATCACAATCTCTGAAGATCCGGCAGATTCTACCACCAGTTCCAGGATATTGAGCAGTTTTCGGGCATCTCCACCACTATATCGCAGCAGCGCGCCCGTCTCTTCCAGCTTAATATTCTTTTCTCTGAGTTCTACATCCTGCGTAATGGCACGATGCAGAAGTCCTTCAAGATCAGTCTTTTCGAGCGGTTTGAGAACATAGAGCTGACATCTGGACAACAGCGGCCGAATCACCTCGAATGAAGGATTCTCGGTGGTAGCACCTATCAGCGTAACAATACCCTTCTCTACCGCACCCAAAAGCGAATCCTGCTGACTCTTGGAGAAACGGTGAATCTCATCAATAAACAATATAGGAGAAGCCGAATTAAAGAATCTACCACTTTTTGCTCTTTCTATCACCTCGCGGACATCCTTTACGCCACTGGTCACCGCAGAGAGGGTGAAGAACGGCACCTTGATGGTTTGTGCCACGATTTGAGCAAGGGTAGTCTTGCCCACTCCAGGGGGTCCCCAGAGGATAAAAGAGGATATGCGCCCTGCGTCAATCATCTTGCGCAGCACGGCCCCCTCACCTACCAAATGCTGCTGTCCTACATAGTCAGCAAGCGTGTGAGGTCTCATTCTTTCAGCTAACGGTTCACTCATAGTACGTGCAAAGGTAATGAAAAAAATCGAATTCCAAATAAAAAAGTGACCAAAAACACAAAAAAACAGCAAGAAAATTTGGATATATAAAAAGAAGTACTTACTTTTGCACACACAAACACAATTGAAGATGAATAAAGATAAAATATTAACACTGAAGAATGTTACTAAAAGTAGCATTTGGGAATTGCAGGAGAACGATGTGTTCCGTCTTTGGGAAGCAGTAGAAAAGGATGCTGACCTCAAGGATTTCCAGAACAAGTATATCGCAGTTATCCGCAGCGCATTCGAAATGGAACCAGTGACGGTAGACCGTCCTGAAGTGATTGACAAGCTGATGGCACGCGGCTTCAAGATTGGCACTTTCCGCATCAACGACAAGAAGGAAAAGTATGCCATCAAAAAGCGTCCTATCATGCGTGTTACTGATCTTACTTACGAAAATGTAAGTCACATCACCGCCAATAAGCTCATCGAACTCTTGGAGCGCAACTTTGGTGGTGGCTGGGAGAGTCTGCCTCAGAGCATCCAGGACATCATCGAAAGTAATTTCGACATCAGCACAACTACTCTTCCTGCTGACCGCCTGAAAAAGCCAGGAGGTCTGTACGAGAAAAAGCTCGCTGATGACTACGAAGTGCTCGTGGTACCAAAAGGTTCTTGGGTAGAAGCAATCTTTGCCAAGGAGAAGCCAAAGGTAGAAAAGGTTCGCATGAGATTCGAAGATGAGAATGATTTGAAACGCAACGACGACCTGCTCGACCCAGACGAGGATGAAGACGAGGATGCACCAGAAATCGAGGATCACTACAACGATCCAGATGAGGATGACGATGCATTCGATGACGACAAGCTTACTGAGGAAAGCTACCGTACTACCTTCGAAGACCCGGAGAACCTCGGTCTTGATGATGCAGAAGACGTAGCCGACGATGATTATTAATTCAGTTTATACATTATTATAATATAAAGAGAAATGAACGCATTAATTGGATTTGTTGCATTAATCGCTGTGGGCCTCGTAGGTTGGGCGATTGCAGAATTTAAGTACAAGGCTTTCACTTTCACCCGTTCAGAAAAGGACATCGAGGAAGAGAAAGAGCTTGAAGAGCAGAAACGCGCAGAGGGTTTCAAGGAGATGAATATCCGCGACATCATGCGCAAAAACTCAACCAATGGTTATAACGCCGTAGGTTAGTATTATGTTAATTTACCTATGCTTATGATACAGTATATCATCATAGCAATCATATTGGCGGCATGCATCACGTATGCCGCCATTTGTATCTACCGCTCCATCAAACAAGCACGAGAGTGTAAAAACTATCAATGTTCAGGTTGCCCGTTCGTTGAGAAATGCCAAAAGAATAAAAAGAAAGAGGCTACTCAGCGGAAAGAATAAGAGTAGCTCTCATAAAAGAGCTGCTAAAACTACTTTTACTGTCATGCAGCGAGGAAACCAGGCAAAATTAAAGCATTTCAGAACCCGTTCATTATGAGCAAGATACAAAGAAAGTGATTGTTTTAATTAAAAAAGTTGCATAAAAATTTGGTAGAACCAATAAAAAGTAGTACCTTTGCACTCGCAAATCAGAAATGATTGTTCTACACAAGGTGTCTTAACCGAGCGGTTAGGTAACGGTCTGCAAAACCGTGTAGAGCGGTTCGACTCCGCTAGACACCTCATAAAAAAGGAAGTTCTTTAATAAGGACTTCCTTTTTTCATATCTACTCTCCCCCATTTTCATTCCTCATTTCTAGGTATTCATCAAAACCCCCATTTTTAGGTATTGCACAATTATAAAAATCTTCGTACCTTTGCAACCGTAAATGATAAACATCAGAACTGAGGTTATCCTACGAGTAGGAATAGCCCCTTGCCAAAAGCAATTCTGGTGAACGTTTGAAACTTTTAGATAATTGAGACAAAGATAGAAATTAAAATCTTGTTCGCTAATAGAAATAATTCATAATGTTTTTGTATAATATGAAAAGGAGTGCTTGTGAAAGTACTCCTTTTGTATACCATCTGTATACCTACCTGCTTGGTTATCAACATCTTATTTATACGGAAAAATAATTATCCGTATAATACCTGACAGGTAGGTATACAATAGGTATGTTGTAGTTTTGTTACTATTTTGTTACCGAAAATTTGCGAGTAACAAAAAAATTGCTTATCTTTGCAGCAGATTAATAAATGTAGGCTTATGGGAAGGAAGAAAACAATCGAAAAGGAGCCAGTCACTATCAGATTCAAGGAACTTGCCAACGGTAACAAGAGTATCTATCTGGACATCTATATGGACGGAAAGAGAAGTTATGAATTTCTCAAACTATACCTCATCCCAGAGGTTGGTCGAGAAAGGGCGAAGGCAAGAATGAAGAATGCTGAGACGATGGCTAGTGCGAATATCATCAAGGCTCAGAGGGTTCTCGACTTGAAGAACCGAAAGGCAGGAGTATTCAGCAGTAACAAGAACATGCGCTTGGTAGAATGGCTAGACATAGTGAAGGTTGCCAAGAAGAAGGCAAGTAGGTCGGATGAATCCAGCAAGACCATTGAGAATGTGAAGAAGCATATCATCAAGTTCTGTGGCGAGTCTACCAAGATGGTCGACATAGACAAAAAGTTTTGCATGAAGTGGATAGAGTATCTGAGGACTGCCACCAAGAGAGGTGGGCAACCGTTCAGCGAAGTAACCAAGAAGGTGTACCTTACTTGCTTTGGTACGGTTCTGAATCAGGCTGTCCGTGATGGCATCATTCAGATGAATCCCCTATCGCTCATAGACCCAAGCTATAAGTTCGGGTCTCCCGAAAGCGAACGAGTATACCTTGATATTGAGGAGGTGAAGAAACTGGCTGCAACGGAATGCTACAGCCAGCACACCAAGCAAGCATTCATGTTCTCATGTTTTTCTGGTCTTCGTATCTCGGACATCAGGAAGCTGAAATGGAGCGATATTGAAGAGGTGAAGAATCCTGACGGAACATCATCCTACCGCCTGACCAAGACGATGGAGAAGACTCAGAGAGTTGTCAGCTATCAGCTATCCAACGAGGCGATGAAATGGTTGCCTGAAAAGACGAAAGACGAACTGGTATTCTATGAACTATGCCAGCAGCCGAACATCAACTATCATATTAAGGTATGGGCGAAGGCAGCAGGAATCAAGAAGAACATATCCTTCCATACCGCTCGGCACACCTTCGCCACCATGATGCTCACGCTGGGAGCCGACATCTACACCACCAGCAAGCTACTCGGTCACTCCCGAATATCCACTACCGAGATTTACGCTAAGATTGTGGATAAGAAGAAGGATGAGGCGATGGGACTGATTGACAAGTTCTTCGATAAGGAATAAAAAAATCTCTGTAAGGTAGCCAGCCTTGCAGAGATTTTTATTTTTCTAGTTGGGAAAATATTTTTTTCTAGTTATGAAAATTATTTTTCCTAGTTATCTCTTTTACCAAGATATTTAATCTTTACTGAATGTTTAGGGGTTTTGATATTTACATCAACACAATACATGCCATTGTCCTCTTTCTCAATACAATAATAGCTATCACTTGAAAAGTCTTTTAGATTTTGATACTGATAAGACATGTTTTCTTTTATCACATCTACAAACTCAACACAATCAATCGCATCCGAGAAATACACTTTTTTATTATAGTCAATATCGCTAAATGAATGTTTATAATGTACACCTATAGCATTAATGTGATTATTCTCAGATGAGCCTATTGTAAAATATCCACCATCTATATTTAGATAGTTAACTTGCAAGCGGTTTCCATTTACCTCTATATAGTTAGCAGACAGTTCGTCATAAGAATCCTTGCTGCAAGATACCATTGTAACAAGAATCACCAACCAAAACAAAATCTTTTTCATATCTCATAATTATATTAGTAACACATTTTCTCGATGCCTTTTCTTTATATCATTTTTCCTTCATAATGTACTACCGTCTTATATTTAGACGAACCTATATATATATCAACGATATACTTATCACCATTCTTCTTGATTAAGTAAAAACTATCAGAAGAGCCATCTGTTAAGTTGCATTTTCTGTAGTTATCAACTAACTCAAAATACTCCAAATACTCGTCTGTCTCAACGAAATATATCTTTTCGTCAATCGGAACTTTATACCAAGTATAACCGAAAGAAATATAAGTTCCATCCTTCTTGGAGCCTATACAAAAATCTGTTTCGTTTTCAATTGCAAATTTATCAATCTCATGTCTAACTCCAGCAACCTCAATATAGTTTGAAGTCAGCCCAACTTCCTCACTAGAATCCTTGCTACATGATACCAGCAGCAAGACAAACATTATAAAACATAAAATTCTCTTCATATCTCACACATTTAAATTAATAACACATCTTGCAAGGAGTTCTGCCCATATCCTCAGCTTCCTCCTCGCTTACCTCTTCTATTTCTCCTGAGCAGCGAGAGAGACCTTTGCAGTCTCGGTCGCAATGGTAACGCTTGGACGAACCGCCAGTACATACAAAAACATTATCACTAGTTCCAGCCGACTTTACGGCAGGCTCCTTCTTCTCAGGTTCTACGTCAGCAGACTTCTTGGAAGAACTGCTGCATGATGCCATTAGGATGATGGCTAAAAGTAATACTATATGCTTCATAATTCTTCATTTACATAATTATATGGACCATAATCTAAGAAAACGGTATATGTTTTACCGCTATGAACAACAAAAACACTAAATCCATATTCATCTGAATTTACAGGTGATTCTCCACCATAAGCAGCAATAAACCCATTATCATCCTTATACACAATTGTGTTCTCGTATTTACTCTTTAACTTTTTTATGATTTTATATCTAAAATTCTTTGCCAAAGATAAATCTTCAAAACGTCTTCCCATTACACACTCATTAAAATAAGTCAAGTAACCATCAGATTGAAATTTAAAAGATATAAACTCAAAAGGAATATCAGCATAATTCCTTTCGAAATACCATATTTCATTTTTATCATCTATTTCAGGTTCTCCATACTTATTAAACAAGTGTGTTTTTGCAACATTATAAGACTGCCCGAAAGGAACACCGCAAATAGAACTCTGTGCATATAATATATATGTACAAAGAAACATAAATGCAGATAAAAATAATCTTTTCATACCTACCACATTTTAATTATCCTACATTTGCTTTTCTCATGCCACCGCCCAATACAGATAGTAGCTGGTCATAGCGTTTCTCTAACTCTTCGTACTTCGCTTTCCAAACAGAATCGTCTAGCAAGTCGTTTTTGTCTTCACGATACTTAGGAGTAGGTTCAGCCACCAAGAACGATTGTTCTTCTATAAGTTGTTTCCCATGACCCCGAAGGAGCCATTCGGCTGAAATCTCATCAAACTCATTCAGAAACCCTTCGATAAGACCAAGTGATACAGCTTGGTCACCACGAAGTTGGCGATTACAAGTTACTTGCTGCATTCCAATCATTTTCGAAAAAGCAGATATACTTATTTGTTTAGCCTCTAAAACAGACTTAATTCTTTGTGCTACAAGACTTTCCATACATTTTACATTTTTAAATCATACTTAAATAAACATAATCGACTAAAGAAATATGCAGTTTTGTTTGGTAGTCTAAACATATTTGCATACCTTTGCACTCGTAAACAACAAGTTGCTTAATTATTAGAAGCAAAAGTACAACAAAAAATTAAGATATGCAAGTAAAAAAGATAAAAATTATCAAAGTTTCGCTTGAAGGACGAAAAAAACTTGCTGAGCGATATGGTTGCTGTAGAGAAACAATCTTCAACGCTCTTGCATTTAGAAGTCAGAGCAAGCAATCCGAAAGCATCAGGCATGATGCCCTGAATGAGTTCGGAGGAGTTGAGACCGACAAGGTCTTGTTCTACTAATAATAAAGAAGGAGGAATCCTATGAATGAAATTTCGACTATTGTAGATGGTGACCGAATGACATCACTACAGATTGCAGAGATTACTGGCAGAAGACATACTGATGTAATGAGAGCCATCAGAAACATGGAGCCAGCTTGGGAAAAAGTTAGCGAACGCAAGTTTGCGTTGGCTGAATATCAAGACGAGCAAGGGAAACCAAGACCTTGCTACTCTCTCAATAAAGAAGAGTGTCTCTACATCGCCACCAAGTTCAACGATGAAGCGAGAGCCAAGTTGATTAAACGATGGAAGGAACTGGAAGAGCAACATCAAAAGCCATCCGTTCCTCAGAACTATCTCGAAGCTCTCAAATCTCTGGTCAAGGCTGAGGAGGAGAAACAGCAGCTAGCTTTGGAAAATAAGAAGCAGCAGGAACAAATCCTCACTATCAGCAAGACGAACATGGAACTCGGCAACAAGATTACCGAAATGCTGCCTAAGGTCAGCTACTACGACAAAATCTTGCAGAGTAATGCCACTATGACCGTTACTCAGATTGCTCAGGACTACGGAATGAGTGCCATGAGGTTAAACAAGGAGTTGGAATCTATGAGAATCCAACACAAGGTAAGAGGTCAATGGATATTGTTTGCCCAGTTCTTAGAAGGTGGATATGTTCACAGCAGAGCAGTAGACATCGTAAGGAGTGATGGTCGGCATGATGTGAAGTACAACACCGAGTGGACAACGAAAGGAAGAATCTTCCTATATGAATCACTCAAAGCGAAGGGCATTCTCCCCTTGATAGAGCAGGAGAACACTCCCAGCAATAAGGGCACTGGTAGAACAGAGCCAGCCAAGGCAGCTAGTGCCAGTCAACAAACCCTCAAATTCAACTGATATGATAGACCCAGAGATTAAAGAGCAGCTAGACCGCATAGAGCAGTATTCGCTCATAGCTGCAAAGAATGTGCTCAACATTAATGAAGCTGCAATCATTCTTGGTATGACGGTTAGAGGAGTGAGAGAGAACGTCAGGAACCGCATCATTCCTTGCTATAAACCAAACGTCAACAGACTCTACTTCAAGAAGAGCGAGTTGGAAGAGTGGATGACTCAGAACCGCAGAAAGAGCATGGCAGAGTTGAAATCAGAGGCAGCAGCCTATTGTTTTACCCATTAAACAGATAAACTTATGATAGCAGATGTAATGTTGGTAGCCAGCGTAATCGCTTTCGCTGTTGCCGTTAAGGAAATTCACTCCTACTTCAAGGAAGTAGGAAAGTAAGATATATGGAAACTGAACCTCACAAGAATAGTTAAGTATTAAGTTATTAGTGTGTTAAGTCTTATAATATTTCAGTCATTGAAAACAGCAGAGGTTTTTTGGAGTTTGCTACTCCCAGTCTCCACTATAACTTTAGTCGTTATAATTTTACATGTTTTAAGTTTTTGCCCAGCGCAAGTAACTCAGTTGGTAGAGTATGAAGGTTTATGAGCCTTCGATGTCGTGGGTTCGAGTCCCACCTTGCGCCCCATATAGCCCGATTCCAAGGCTTTATATCGGATAGGATAAACCTTCCTAGAGAGGTACACGTACCCAAAAGGAGCATCATTAACCACAGATGGTGCTTAGACGTGGAAGTGGCAAGCGAGTACATACACCTGATAGGTGGGATTTGGAAAAACTTGGAGTTCACTTGTGAAGAAGCAGACCTGATGCCGTGACCCTTATATAATAAGGTAGCATCTAAAGGTAGGAGCGCACAACTACAAATCGGTTCTAATGCAGCCAGCACGCTTTCTTTCTATTCGGTTCAATAGTTATAATTGGTTATTTTATAGAAATCAGATATATCACAATATGTGCGATTACTAGTGCTGGGAGTCCTAAGCCTCCATGAATGCAGAAGGGAACCAAGGAGCGATTCACCATCCGCCAAGATTGTATAGATGTCGCTCCACGGAGGTGGCAGTTTTTATCATATTCCTTTTACTGCCCCTCCTTTTCTAAAAGAAATTGCAAATATTGACATATTAGTAAATTTCATACAGATTACATTTTCGATGCGGTAGCGACCGCTCAGGTTAAACAAAAATAAAAAACTCTCGCCCCACCATTCGTGAGAACCATGGGGCTTTTAATTTGAACATTTCAAACCATACAATATGAGATATAAAGCAAATAGTTGTCACGATTGTCTCTTCTCGACCATGTGTGACAACCCGAATAAGAACCCAGATGGTGGCTACAGATGCAGCTTCTATCAATGGAAATATCAATAACAACTTAATACATATAAGATATGAAAGAACTTATCACAATTCAGTCAGAACTGAAAGCCCCGAAGAGTCAGTTCAACAAATTCGGTGGATACAAGTATCGTAAGGCTGAGGACATTCTTGAAGCTGTCAAGCCTTTACTCGCCAAGCAGAAATGTACGCTCATCATCACCGATGATGTAGTCTTGATAGGCAACCGCATCTACGTGAAGGCAACTGCTACCATCAAGAACGAGAAGGGCGAGTGTGAAACAACCAATGGTTGGGCTAGAGAAGAGGAAACCAAAAAGGGTATGGATGGCAGTCAGATTACTGGAGCATCATCCTCTTACGCTCGAAAGTATGCTCTCAACGGTCTCTTTGCCATTGATGATAATGCTGATTCTGATACCACCAACGATGGGCAGCATCAGGCAGCGCAGCAGCAGACACAGACTCAGCAGCCAGCCGCCCAGCAGACAGCATCCCCTCAGTACCACACGAATGACTTGAACGAAGGATTGGCTTACCTGAGCAGATGTGTTAGCAAGGACAATCTGTTGTGGGTAATTCAGCATTACCAGCCACTCTGCTCTAACACTCAGTTCATGCAAGCAGTATCAGCCAAGAAGAAACAATTAGGTATACAATAATATGACAGCAGCAACAAAGAAAATTACTCTGAATGTGCCAAGAGTCACATTCATTGAGGAGTCTCATCAGTACTTCATCGGCAAGAAGGAACTAAAAGGAGTGACGGGAACGCTCATCAAGAAAGCCTTCCCCGACACCTATAAGAATATTCCTGAATCGGTATTGAAGAAGGCAGCAGAGCGAGGAGGTCTTATCCACAACACGTTTGAAACCTTCTGCTCCATCTTCGATGCCGACATCAAGCAGTACCCGAATCCTACGGAAGAGCTTCAAGCCTTCCATAGTATGTTAGTCGCATACGGTTTACACTATGTAGCATCCGAGTATCTTGTTACAGATGGTGAGAACTTCGCATCTGCCATTGATGGAGTCTTCGCTGATGAAGAAGGCAACATCTATCTGGTAGATTACAAGACCACCGCCACCCTTCACTACGACAACGTATCTCTCCAGCTATCCATCTATGCAAAATGGTTCGAGGAGCAGAATCCTGACTTGAAGGTGAAGGAGATAGTCTGCATGTGGTTCAAGAACGGACAGAGCAAGTTCCAGCCACTCCCAAGGGTAGCTGATTATCAGATTGACGATTTAATCGCTGCTTATCTCGCTGATGATGCAGAGTATCAGTATAAGGTGGAAGTTCCTGAGCAGTTTTCTGCACTAGAGCAGGAGTTCAGATTAATAACCGCTCGTGTGGATGCCCTGAAGATTAAGCAGGATGAGTTGAAGGAAAAGATAATGAAGATGATGGAAGACAACAAGCAGAAATCCGTCAAGACTCAGTTCGCCTCCTACTCTTATGTGGCAGCAACCACCAAGAAAACCTTCGACACGAAGCTGTTCAAGGACACGGAGCCTGACCACTACGAGCACTATCTAAAGGAAACGACCACCAAGCCATCAATAAGAATCAAACTTAATTAAGTATAGATATGAACGTTAAATTTACTGGTAAAATTATTGCAGCAGGGCAAGTTCAAATGGGAACTTCCCAAAACGGAACCCAATGGAGTTCCCAAGAGTATGTTATTGAGGAACTGAATGAGCAGTACCCTTCAAGAGCCGCTATCCAAGTTTATGGTTCAGACAAGATTCAGCAGTTCGGCATCCAAGTAGGTGAAATCATCACAGCAAACATCGGATTGAAGGCTCATCAGTCTAGAGACGGACGATGGTTCAATCAGTTGGATTGTTGGAAGGTGGAGCGACCAAATGGTCAGCAGCAGGGACTTCCCTTCCCTGCCCCAAACCAATAATATATAAGGTATGGAAATCCATCTAGTAAGAACCTCAACTGGTCTTCGCCCCTACACGGATGATGATTACGAGGAAATGAAAAAGATAAAGGTTGGTTCCATCGTCAAGGCAAACATAGTTCGACCAAGGAACATTAAGTTTCACCGCAAGTTCTTCTCCCTTATCAGAGCAGCATGGGATTGTCTCACAGAGCAGCAGCGCACAAACCTACGTTCTATAGACACATTCCGTGAGCAACTGCTGATAACATCAGGATTCAGCGAACCGCTTTACGACCTCAACGGACAGAAGTTCTTGGAGAGAGCCAAGTCTATCTCCTTCGCCAAGATGGATGAGCCAGCCTTCAATGAAGTATATAGTAGAGTCTTAGACACCATCCTCACGATACTCTATGCAGATGGTGTTACAGAAGACGAGTTTAATAACATTTTACAAAATTATAGTTGATATGACACGTAGAAACGACAAGCGCAACAACAGACGCAATAGCCGCCAGCGCAACAAAAACCCAGAGTTACCACCATTTGCACAGATGCTTTTCGGAGCAATCGTTGGCAAAGGTGTAGACATGATTGCCAAGAAGATGGCAGAGAATGCCGAGGAAAAGACTCCTGATATTCAAGCCGAAGGCATCAGCAATCAGGACGTTACCAACATCAATAACGGAAAGGCAACCCTATCTAAGTTGCGCATTCCTGCTGATGGTTCGGCAGTAGAGTACCCTATCCCTGATAACCTCCAGTTCTTCTTCGCTGAGGATGGTAAGTTGATGGTTCGCCAGAAGATTGAAGGAGACGAGAAGCATACTAATAAAAAAGAAGAGGATGGCAAGCCTACCACTTATAATGATATTGCCAAAGAACTCTACTTGAACAAAACTGCACATTGGATTTCTAGCAAAAACATAATTCATCAAGAACGACAGAGTTTAAGTAGTTACGAAGATACTATCAACAGCACTACTCCTGCTCAGGCTAAACGTTATGCAGCCTTCAACAAGTTGCAGAACATCGCCAAGTATCTCAATGGTGACTGGAAGCCAAACTTCGATAGAGACGATGAAAAATGGAATATCAATAAAGAAGGTGATACATTTATCGAAATGTACACAAGAAAATTGAACATAACGGGTGTTTACTTCAAGTCGCAAGAACTTACCAAGGAAGCCATCCGTCTGATGGGTGAAGAATCTCTCAACGACCTTTTCTCAACCGATTGGTAATGACAAGCTACGCTGAAATCAAGGCAAAGCTACAGCAGGAAGGCAAGAAGATACGCAAGCGTTCATCCTACAATGAGCACAACTTGCAAGCCGCAGAGGTCAGGTATATCCGTGGGGTATATCCTGACCTTGAAGGTGTCTTCTTTGCCGTTCCTAATGGTGGCAAGCGAACTTCCAGACAAGCCGCATGGCTCAAAGAAGAAGGTATGAAGGCAGGAGTATCTGATATGCTGCTCCTGAAGCGCACATCCCAGTACGGTTTCCTCTGCATTGAAAATAAGACTCCCAAAGGTAGGCAGGAACCCGAACAGAAGGTATTCCAGTATGAAGTAGAACGACATGGTGGAAAGTACATCATTGTCCGCTCTATAGATGAATTTATCCAAGCAATCGACAATTATTTAAATGGTGAACTATGAATATAATTGATTCCATAAATCATTCAAATGCCATTATATCAAGTGTACATGATATAATGGAAGCTAAGAATGAAGAAGAACTAACAGATGCTTTTATAAAATTCCTTGAATCAAAAGGCTACAAGGTTACTGCTCCTCCAAAGGAAGTCAAAGACGAATATACCTTTGAGCGAGCATGGAACTTGTACGACAAGAAGGTAGGCTGCAAAGCCAAACTCGAAAAGAAGTGGAACTCCATGAGCAAGAAAGACCGCAAGGCAGCTATAGAGTATATTCCTCTCTACGTAATCTCACAGCCCGATAAGCAGTACAGAAAGAACTTCCAAACTTTTCTTAACCAGCGAGGATGGGAAGATGAAATCATCGGAGCAACACCACCGCCAGCCTCCGTTAACGAGAATCCTTCCGAAATCAGCCAACTTATCGCAAAGACGAAGGCTGAACAGAACGTAACAAATGCGGATAAGGACAACGTTTTCAAGACACGCATCATGGGTATGATAGAGCTTCTGCAAAAGAATCCTCATAGCCTATGCCGAAAGCAGTTGGAGATATATCGTGATAACGGAACCTTGGAACGCTTGGGCATCCAATGGAATCCATAAACCACAAATCTGTTTACCAAAATGATAGCAATCAGTAAGTACAACAAGCAGCATCCCCTCAGAGTATTTGAAGCATTTGCTGGGTATGGTAGTCAATCTTTAGCTTTTAAGTATCTCAAAGAAATACACCCTGAGTTCGACTTTAAGGTTGTTGGTTATTCAGAGATAGAACCATCAGCCATCCAAGCATACGGACTACTGCACGGAAGAGACATACCTAACTTCGGAGACGTGACAAGGATAGACTGGAATGAGGTTCCCGACTTCGACTTCATATCATGGTCTTCACCATGCCAAGATTTCTCCAATGCAGGACTTCGCCAAGGAGCAGAGGAAGGCAGCGGCACACGCTCATCCCTTATCTTTCAGGAGAAGAGAATGCTGGCAGTCAAGAAACCAAAGTATGTGATGCTAGAGAACGTAAAAGGTCTTCTCTCAAAGTCAATGAGGAAGTACTTCTTCCAGTACGTCAAAGACCTTGACTCCTTCGGTTACACCTCCTTCTACAAGGTACTGAATGCAAAAGATTACGGAATCCCTCAGAATCGTGAGCGTATCTTCGTAATATCCATCTTACGCACAGAAGACGAGCCGAACCCTGAGTATCACTTCCCTTCTCCTATCAAGTTAGAAACTACGGTTGAGGACATCTTGGAAGATGGTGTATCTCCCGAATATTTCCTATCCCAGCCCCTTCTCGAAAAGTATCTCACAAAAGCAGACATCAATGAATCAATCGAAAAACTCTACCCCGAAGATAGCAATACCGAAAACTGCTGATGGATGCTCTGTTGCTGTCACCTCTAGTTTTTCTATGACCAGCGTAATGAATATGCTAGATACTGGTCATTATCCGAAAGGTGGAGTTTTAATCATCAAGAAATTATAATGTGCGACAAAATTATAAAGCTAGCAAACCTCCAAATCAAAGGCAGAATAGAGCAGCAGACCAGAGTCTACTCCACCAAGGGAATCTCTCCTACTCTCAATTCAGCTATGGGTCACGGAGGTAACTGCATTCCACTATTCTTAATCGTCAAAGAGATATGATAACAGGAGGAAAGAGAATGAAATCCCTGCTCCTATCAGGGAAGGTGAAGCCTGATTTAGGCGGTCAAGTTCTCGACATCTACAACCAAGCTGTAATGCAAGGTATCTCCCCTACCATCAAGACAACCATAGATACAGCAAACATGACATTCGTAACAATCATGAACAAAGAAATCATTCACACCGCTCCTAACGGAAAGCGATACTCTATCCAAATCAGAAAGTACACTCCAAGAGATTGTTTCCGACTGATGGGAGTTCACGAAGCTGACATAGACAAACTCCTGAGCAAGGAGAAGTCTGGTCAACTCATCATCAGCAAGAGCAAACTATATGCCCTTGCAGGAAATTCAATAGTAACCAACTGCCTGACCGCCATGTTCGAGGAACTGATTTTCCCATCAGGAAATAACTATCATGACAAGACTGGTCAGCTATCACTCTTTTAGCTTATGGAAATTTTTGCAATTACTAAAATAAATTTTGGATATATCAAGGTAGGCAAGCGTATAAGCAAAGCGCACAAAGCCATGTTTACCCACAAGACAATGGTACTATGGTACAAAGGCAACCCAATCATCGGAACAATGCACGATGGCTTGTGGTATATGCAAGACTTGAACGGAATGTGGGAATGTTTAATGTTCCAGTCCGAAGTCACCCACGTCTCATTCTTACCTTCGCCAAATGAAGACAGAGAAAGAAAAAATCCTAGCCATCATCGCTGAGATTCAGGCAGAGCGTGAAGCTGCCCACATCGTGCCGCCCCACGTCCTCACATCTGAAATCATCAACCGAGGATGCCATCAGCCGTATCAAGCCATCAACGAGTTATGTGCAGAAGGCAAGATAAACTGGTGCCGCACCCTCAACGATATGGCATTCACTATCAAGTCATAGCTTGGCTATGTGGATTGAAACACTATCAGAAAATTATAAATCAAGAACAATATGGAAAAAGAAATTATTACACAGAAGAAACTGGTTGTCTTGGCAAACGATGCTTACCTGAATGCACAAAGACATGGTTTCTATCCTGACAACACAGATATAACAACCGCTCTGATGCTCATTATCACAGAAATGGCAGAAGCTGTTCAGGCAGACTGACACAACCGACACGGAAGTATCGAAGACTATGAGAGCGAGATTCAGATGGGCAGAGATATTCCTACTGCCTACAAGAACACTCTTGAAGGAACGGTAGAATCCGAGTTCGCTGACGTTGGCATCCGAATCTTATCACTCTTGGGATGGATAGACACCAAAAGACCAACAGAATTTCAAAGCGACTCTTATCTCAAAGAAGAGTATGGAATCGCAAAGATTAAATACAAGTGTGGCATAGCTAAAGATTTCTACCATATCATCAGTTTCCTATGCTCGTTTACAGACAACAACTCGGCGTATTGGTATATCTCAAAGATTATCCAGAAGACACTCATACAGGTTTTCGCCCTAGCACAGAACAACAATATCGACCTGATGGAGCATATCAAGTTGAAAATGCAGTATAACGAATCTCGTCCGTACCTTCACGGATGCAAATGTTAGGAGGACAAAATTATGTTTGGAATAGAACAGATTTCAAGAAGGTGCTTAATGACTTTTAGTGATGGCAGCAAGCTACAAGTTACCATCTACATTCCAAAGCCCACCAAACCCATCTTCCCTGAGCAGATGGAACGCAATATCATCGAGAATTTTAATAAATCGCAACCTCTTGCAGTAAACAAGGTTGTAAGTGTCACATTATGAGAAATTAAAGTTATGGAAGATTTACCTATAGGCTCAGAAATCGTCTTGAAGGTGGTTGAAAGCGAGACAGAAGAATGTAATGGTTGCTTCTTTGACGAGATAAGCAGCAATATTTATGAAAATATCTGCAAAGATATTTGTTGTGCCGCAATCGACAGAAAAGACGGAAAGAATGTTCAATTTAAAAGAGTGCAATAATCATGATAGACGATAAGAAAATAGAAGCTGCTGCTAATAAGCATATTGAGACAGAGTATGCTAGATACAATAGTGGCAAGGTTGAGGAAGAAATGATTTGTCTTAGGGGGAAAGATAGCTTCAAAGAAGGTGCTAAGTGGGGTATCAATGAGCTATTGAAGGACATGTTTCACCCTGCTAGCGAAGTTCCACGTAACGACAACGGAAAGGTTCTTGCGTTCTCAAAAAAATTCGGTAATAGAAAACTCTACAACATGAATGCTATGCTCGATAAGACTACTTGCAATACATATCAAGAAATGTGGGAAGAGCAAGTCTATATGTTCCAATTGTCTGATTGGATATTCGTAGATGAGTTGTTTGACTTAATTATCAAAGGAGGTGAGCAATGAAAGAGCTTAAAATTGGAGAAAGAGTAACTCTTGAAGTTACCGAGACTGATAAAGAATCTTGTAAAGGATGCTTCTTTGATAGCAAGAAGTTTTGCGAAGTATGGCAGCCATATCCTTGTAGTATCAAAGAGCGTTCAGACCACAAGAATGTAATCTTTAAAGAAGTTAAGGAGTAAAGCGTATGAGCTACGAATCAAGAAGTAGATGTAAGGAAAGACAGATAACACCTTGTGGAATTTGTCCTTTGATGTTTAAATGTCCTTATGATGAAGATAAGGATAAGTTCAATAAACGTAAAAAGTAAAGAAAATGAAACAGAAATTATTAAGTATCAAATATAGGTTAGTTGCTTTGTGGTGGTTCTTAACAAGAAAGAACTACTACCTTCTGTCATACAACGGCAGAGTAGGTAAGACATTGGAAAGCACTAATATTGTAATTCCCGAGTTCATCGAATGGGTAAGAAAGAAGCATGGTGTGCCTACCAACCATGAGATAATCATGGAGTTGAAGAATATTGGTAACATCTGTAGAAGTACAGATATTCTTGCATATAATGAGATTAAGGCATTGATTGAGAAACTTGAAAAGTAAAGCGTATGTTGACAATATTATCAATAATATTTATAGCTATAGGCATAGCATTTATGTATGTAGGCATAAGAATTTGTAGAAACCTATGGTATGCACATATTGGACTGCTTATTTTCGTGATAGGCTTGTGCTTTACTTGTATGGCTATAAAACAATTAATGGAGGTGTAAATATGGCATTAGAAGTTGTAGTTTTAGATAAGGATGAATATAAGGCACTTATTGATAATCAAGCTGACAAAGACGAATTAGAGTATTTGAAAGCTTGCCAATATACTTTAGAAAGTTTTAATAAAGTAAGAGGCTTATGCCCTAAGTGTAAAAAATCCGTTATAATAGATGGATGGGTTTGTCCTTGTTGTGGGTATGATTCAAGTGGTGAAGAAGAATTATATAAATATGGTGATTAACGCCTTCGGGCATAAAAATATAATAAAATGCTTATAAGTGAATTTATTCAACAACTCCAAGACCTTTGTGATAATGAAGGTGATATGGAGATAGTGATAGTAACAGGTAACAACGGATTGGGTTCTATACCTCATGTTAAGAAATCACCGCTTTACGACCAATTTGAAATCACAAAGTATTAACCGCCTTCGGGCACTAAAATATAAGTAATATGACAGAAATAGAATTATACAACAAATTACAAAATGTAGAAGGTCGTTTAAAGATGATGGATTCACAAATATCAGAGCTTCGCAAAAAGCAGAATGGTATAATGAACGACTTCCTTAGTTTGTTACCTTTTCAGAAAGGTGACAAGGTAAAAGATAAAGATGGCAATATCTTTATCATAGAACAACTAAAAAGTGCCATGTCTCTTGACAAGAATGAAGTCAAGGTTCATTTTTTTATCCGAAAAATAAAGAAAAACGGAGAACCTTATCTATACGAATGCCAAGCTTGGGGAATTGATTATTTTTCCCTTGAGAAAGTAGTAGAGTAATAACCATCCTGTAATGGATATAAATAAAAAGTAACATGAATACAGAAAAATTAGAAAGAGCAAATATCTTAGCCAAGAGTTTAATTCCTAAAGTAAATGAACTCTTAAATTTGTCTCCAAAATCAATGCGTAGTAGTCTTGCTGATGCTATTTGTGGGCTTTCAGAGTGTGACGAAGAGTTTAAAACAAAATTCAAGCAGCTTCTGAATGAAACAAAACTGAGATTTCAGAAAGAGTTTGATGAGATTTAGTAACTAACCATCCGCAAGGATATAAATAGAAGTAATATGAAAAAGATTATTTTAGCAGCCTTAGTCGTTGCAAGTTTGTTCGCTTCTTGCTCTAGCGAGAAGACTTTTAAAAAGAAAGATGGCTCTACGATTACAGCAAAGCCTTATGGCTGGGCTAGTAAGGAAAACAAAGTAGAAGGTGTTAACTACGAGTTGAATGCTCCAGATGTTGTAGTATCTATCATCTTCGCCCCATCTGTTATCGCTCCAGCTCTGCTGACAGCTTACGATGTATGGGAACCAGTATCATATACTGAGCCATCTAAGTAATCAACCACCCTCTCCTGTAAAAGGGAGAGGGTAAAAAGAAGAGAATATGAAAACAATAGATTGGGAACAACGCAGATATGAGATTGCAAAAGAATTATTTCCTTCTCTGCTTAATGTAGGAGAAAAGTTTAATGCACCTTTCGCTGCAAAACTTGCTATTGGTTGCGCTGATGTTTTAATTAACAAATTAAAAGAAGGCAAAGGAGGATAAGCAATGAGTAAAGAATCCGTAATACAAAGCATGAAGGAAGATTTAGATTATCGTAATGCTTTCGGAAAATATATAACGTCTTGCGAAGGCTATCTTTTGGCTATGCATGCACTGAGTGCGCCTAGTGTAGCAGAAGAATATGCTAAATGGAAATTAATGGATTTGGGGGCTATTATGACAAGAGAAGAATTACAAAATAAATTCGGCGATGCTATCTGTGAGTATTGCAACAAGAACATTATTTCAAAATATAACATCGGCATAGGTTGGCTTTGCGAAGGTTCTTTTTGCGAGGAAGCACAAGATGGCTACGCAGCAGAAAATAACATAGAGTTGGAGGATTGATATGAAAATCTTGAAGCGATTAGTATATGTGTTACTTATGATTCCTATATGTACTATAGTATTCGTAATTGAAAGTCCTTTGTTGCCTTTAATCATACCAGCAATATGGGTAATAACAGGAAGTACTATATTACGAGTGAAAGAAACTAAAGGATGTAAATCATTCTATGTATACACTATTACTCAGATAGTGTATTATAGTATGGATAAGTATTTAACTAAATTATTAAAGCTATGAATAGAATTGAAGCTAAAGAATTTTATCCTATTATGCAAGCTTTTGCAGAAGGAAGGATAATTGAGTGTAGAACCAAACCAATTTTCATAGAAGGTTCAGATGTTCCGAATGATTGGACGGAAATGAAGGAGATTGAGTTTTGGAAACATACAGAGTATCGCATCAAGCCAGAGACTACCTACCGCCCATTTAAGGACGCAGAAGAGTGCTGGGCAGAGATGCAAAAGCATCAGCCGTTTGGGTGGGTGAAGGATAAGGACACACAAAAGTTTTTAGTATGCAAGGCTCTTGGGAAACTTTTTTTCATAGGTATTGAAGATAAACCTTATAACTACAAGGAGGTATTAAGAGACTATACCTTTGCCGATGGCACTCCATTTGGCGTAGAAGTGGAGGAATAGTATGGCGTATTGTTTTTGTGATTTTTGCGATTACAAGGATGAATGTAAGCACTATCGAAAGGTAGTTGTTTGTCCTTATATAAAAACGGAGGAATAGTTATGGATAAAAACGTTTGTGATAATACATTGGTCTTTGGTAGCTGCCATCCCAGAAGCTGTATTGAAGTGCCTTCTTTGAAAGCAGGAAGAGCGAAATGGAAGGCTTTCTACAAAAAGTTTCCTTGGCTTAAAGGTCAACCTTTCTATCTTAGACGTTCATGCTTCTGGGACGGAGGTGAAAGAAATTTGAAGGCAATAAAAATAAAACTTAAAAAGATATAGTTATGGCATGGGTAGCAGTT